>Ga0102826_1000066_pt1 | contig 33180 bp, 24 predicted proteins | sample ColrivemetaGS737_FD_84972 | JGI IMG/M metagenome (GOLD analysis project Ga0102826, IMG submission 84972) | Estuarine microbial communities from the Columbia River estuary - metaG S.737 | ecosystem: Environmental > Aquatic > Marine > Intertidal zone > Estuary | place: USA: Columbia River Estuary...
CATGCCCGATGTTTAGTCAAAAGAAATATCAATCTTTTTGTACTGGTAGTATGTGAAGATTTAACACTTAATAGAAGATTTAATTTAGAGGAAGGAGTAAATGAAAATGTGAAAGAAGTAGTTGTATACTATTCTTATCCATTTAAATTTTTAAAACAGTTTTATAAAATTTTAGCTTATTTGAAAGGACTAAAATATCTAAAGCAAAAAGAGTTTAACATAAACTTAATTCATGTTAATGTTTTAATTGATGCAGGCTTTATTGCGTTATTATTAAATTACTTAAAGAAAATCCCTTACATTATTACAGAACATTCATCTATATTTTCACCGCTTAATCCAATTACTTATTCTAAATTTTTGAAACCATTAATAAAAAAAACTATTCAAAGAAGTAAATATATATTACCTGTTTCGAATGAGTTGGGAGATAATATAAGAAAAATATCCTCAGTCGTACCTTATAAAAAAATACCTAATGTCGTAGATGAGAATATTTTTAAGTTATCAGATCAACGAGTAGGAGAAAGGAATATAAATTTTTTGCACGTCTCAAGTTTTGCAAAATTGAAAAATGTAGAAGGAATACTTTCCGTGATTAAAAAATTAAGTTTACAAAGAACTGATTTTTCAATCACAATAGCAGGAGATGGAGACCTTGAGGAAATTAAAAATATGGCAAAGGAAAAAAACATACAAAGAGATTATATTAATTTTCATGGAACGATGAATGAGACTGAAATTGCGGAGATATTTCAGTCTCATGATGTATTTGTTTTATTTAGTGATTATGAAAACCTTCCTTGTGTTTTGTTAGAGGCTCAAATGTGTGGAATGCCATTGATTGCTACTAATGTTGGAGGCGTTTCAGAAATATTATCCAACGAACAAGATGGAATTTTAATTGAAGCAGGGGATGAAATTGGATTATTCAATAGCTTAAATCAAATGATTGACAATATTGATAAATATAATCCATCATTGATAAGAGAGCGTGCGATAAAGCAATATAGTGAGAAAGTGGTGACAGATAATTTTATAGAAATTTACAAAAATGTTTTGAGTTTATGATATATTTTCCAACTATCTAAATATTCCTAACCTTATTTGCGATATATCATCCACATATATTTTAGACAGCATACTTTCAAGCTCTTGAGGTAGAACTGCTCCATTTTCTAAAATTATAAAGTCAATGTCGTTTTGTTGGATAAAATTTTTCTGCGCAATTTTATAACTGATAAAAGTATTATTCCTCTTTTGCTGTTGGATAAAATTATAGAAAGGAGAACTTGATACATCTGAGATTCTCTCAGGAAATTCAAAGTTATTTAAATCCTCTGGGACAGAAATAGAATTGACCCATTTTCCTTTTCCAATGGTTTTTAACTCTGTTGCAAAAAGAAACATGTAAGTACTGACTCTAAAATGATTTTCTTCCTTTTCACTATCTTTTAAAAAAACACCAATGGGATTTTTATTCTCTAATGCTTCTTTAATTTCAGAGAGGAACTCATTACTAACGGGATTACCTCTTTGGTGGAATTTATTTGTAATGATATAAAATGACGATAATCCTTGAATAAATATTAAAGAATAAATTAATAATTTCTTTTTTCCTTCGAATTTTTTAATTGCATATGAAAATAATATTACATACAAAATAGTAAAGAGAGGATTTATTAGAACTTGATAAATTTGTTGGGATTCTTCGTTATAGTTAAGTAATCCTCGATAAAAAATAGTAATAATTATCATTATTGCTACAAATCTTAATAATAATTTTAGGTTAAAAGGAAGAACTAAATTTTCTTTCCAAATTATTAAAAGTAACCCCCATAATACAGCATGAAAGGGCAATGATCTCAATATTATGTGTCTAAAAGTTGTGACTAAAAAATTATAAAAATAGTCAACCAATATAATCTTTGAAGAGCCTCCATAAAAAGAAGAAATATTTCCAAATAGGAGATAGAAACCAATTATTCCTATCGTTGTAAGAATAGGAACTATCATTCCAAACAGATACTTGTTCTCTTTAGTTTTATAGAAGTAAAACAGACTAAATAAAAATAATGATGTAAAAATTATAGGAGCGTAGATTATATGAAAAATTGGAATACTACAACATGTTAGCACAAAAAGATGTAATCTGTTGTGAAGCAAAAAGGAAAATGCCACCATAATCAAAAAGCTAAAAAACATAACTTTTGGGGTAGTCATAACCGAATAATGAAATCCAAATGCTTCTCTTAAAAATGGAATATTACCTACTGAGAAAACTAATAAGAAACAAAGAAGGATATTAAAAATGGGGTAATTCTTGACTAAGATAATAGAATGTAAAGCTAATATTCCTGCAAAAGATACACTTATGCAAACAGGGAGGAAGATATACGAAAATACAACGGAAGGAGCTAACTTAGAAAACCCAATCATGAATCCCATCAACCAAATATCTCCATAATGATATAGTCCAACTTTTCCTGTCTGAGAGAATTCAAATAATTCAAACCAAGGAGCAACATTCTCAATACCTGTTTCAAAAAGATACTCGGATACAGTCATGTAATATCCATAGTCCCAATTAGATAAAAAGGTAATTTCTTGATTGAAATAATCTAAACGATATAATTGAACTCCAACAACTATGAATAAGGCTAAATAAATAATTAGCAAATGACGGAATTCGGATTTTAATTCTAAGAATATATTTTTGGATGAAATGAATTTGCGATTACTTATAATTACCCAAAAGATTAAGGGAAGTAAAAGAATATTAATCGTTTTGAAAGTAGTAAAAAGGATCGAATTGATTAGGATTAGAAATAGAATTCCTGAAATTTTTTTGTAAAAAATTCTTTGGATAGGATTAGAGGTCAAGCGAAAAGGGAATAGAATAATATTACCGAGAAAATATATGAATGCATAGATAGTAAATGTTTCGAATAGAATGTATAATAACTCCTTCATAGTTAAATTAGTATCTAGACTGTTTTTCTAATTGTTAAAATCAATAGTGTCAATCACATTATTTTTGATTATAATTTCAATAACTTCGTTAGTAATTTTTCTACGGTCATTGTTTATTTTTAATAAATTCCTTGGATAATAAATAATCGTAGATTCGATCAGATACATATTTATTCCCCTCAATCGTCCAATGCTCTCCATGAGTTGGGAATGTGAAATTATTAGTTAACAACAAATAATTGATATTATTATTTTTACACCATTTCACTTCTTTTGTGTTATCATCGCCATCAGTAAAACCAATAATAAATTCAGCATCTCTTTCTTCGACAAATTCTTTTATAGATAGTAATATCGCTTCAGTTGGGTTTTTTTCAAGTAAATTGGGTTTCGTTATATGATAATGAATTCTACCGAGCAGAGTTAAGAGTCGACTTTTAGCTAGAAAAGGATGTCGAGCAAAAAAATATCGAAAGGATTTTTTGGGAGGAATACCTGCAAGTTCAATATTCATTGAATCCGTTAAAATAAAATAAGGTTTATAATAGCCATGATACACAGATTTTGACATATTTTCTTCTCTATCATTCATCATGCAAAACATTAAAAAAACAATATCAGCTTGGGATGACTCAAAGTAATCTTGAAGGATTAAATACGATTGGTCTGTACCATAACCGCTTACTCCCATATTTAATATATCATGACTATTTAACAATTTTTGCTGTAAATTATTTGTGAATCGATTTTTTTCTTCTACATCATATCCCCAAGTAAAAGAATCGCCTAAAAAAAGAATTCGATCCTTTTCTTTTGGGTCATGATCTTTATCTCTAAAACCTAAGTTATTTGTATTTACTATAAATTCTTGACTCGCTTTATATAGCACTTGTTGATTAGATTTTTGAAACCATCCTAATTTTTCGTGGTAACTGTATATTGTATTTCTTTCATCTTTTAAAGTATGATAACGATTAGGGAAAAAAACTCTTAAAGATAATTCACCAATTAAAAGAATTAGAATAAAGTATATTAGGTATGATATTATGATGATGTAATATTTTCGATACATACTTTTGGTGTTTGCTGACTAAACTTTTGACCAAAATCAATATTTGATAGCTTTTCTAGAAGTGGTCAAATTAATTTTCTCCTTCCCACAATCCTCCCATAATTCAAATCCAACCCAGTTCTCCCATACTCAAACTTAACAATTTCAAATCCGGAATCCTCCAATATTTTCAAGATCTCATCCGCAGTAAATTTTTCATTTTTCATATCATGAAATTCCATGGAAATAACAGAAACCTTATCAAACACAGAGTGGGGAGTATTAAACAAAATAGCATATTCCGCCCCTTCACAATCCATTTTCAAAAAATCAATATGCTCTATTTTATTTTCAATAATAAAATTTTCAAGCGTTTTTACTTCAACTTTTTGAGTCTTTTTTTCTTTTCCCAAAAGAGCGTAATTTTCAATAAGCGAATGATTGATACTTCTTCCTGTAAATAAATCAAGGGTACCATTTTCTCCGCCAATGGCCATTTGAAATGGTATTACATTTTGGATATTGCAATCAGACAAATTTTTTTTTAGAGTGTTGAAGTTTTGTTGACTTGGTTCAATGGAATATATGGTTGAATCTGGGGCAGTATTTTTTGCAGCGAAAATCGAAAAATATCCATAGTGTGCGCCAATATCAACAACTGTCACCTTTTTATAAAAAGGAAAATGATCAGCATATTCTCTTTCTTCAAAAATGGCTTTTAATACTTCAATTCCGTCCATGTTTTTTGAGAAATTAAGATTCAATCCAACTAATTTGCAGATTCTAGAAAAGGTTTTTTTATCTCTTCTTAAAATGCGTTTTAGAAAAGCTATCATTTAATGATTATTTAATTTTATACAAAGTTTCTAAAACTATAGACTCAAACTTCTTCACATTAAAATAGGCAACTTGCTCCCCTCCAAATTCCTGCCTCACCTTAGCAATTCCCTCTATTACACTTCCACAAAAATCAAAATGTTTTTTCTCTAAAACCTCTTTAGCAAATTTAATCGCTTCCCAAATAATCATGACACTTGCGCCACTATTTCGAAATTTTGGATTACTTCCTGTCATTTGAAAATATGCAGTTTCTTTATCCCAAGTCAAATATGCCACGGAATGAATTTGCTCATTTCCATCAATTGCAAAAAATACTTTTCGTACATTTTCTTTTCCCAAAATAGAATCAAAAATTTTGATGAACTCAAAAGAGTAGGGGACTTTCATTTGCTGTTTTTCAAAAGTCATTTTTTGCACGTCATAAAATTCTTCTAGACTTCGATCTGATACTATTTTAATTACCTTTTGAGCTTTGGCAATTTTATTATTACGATAATTAGAACTGATTTCTTGAAATATTTCCTCTAAGCTTTGCGACAAATCAATCAAAAAGGAATATCGTACCGTCGCCTCAAAACCCTCCCAATAAAACGGTAACCAATTGGTAATCGAAGGATGAATATTTTGATCAAAAAAATCAAACTTTGGAAGTTGTTCAATAAAAACTCGCATCAACTTTTCTCGCTGCTTTGCGGAGCGGAATTTTTTGGTAAAATACGGACCCAAGTATGGAGTAATCAAGGGCATTCGAGAAAGCGAAAATCCAAATTGCTTTTTTTTCAAAAAAGGCATGGTTGCTGCTACTTCATTCCCTTTTTTTATCATCAAAATATCCCAACCTTCTTCACCACAAACTACATCCAAATACCAAGGTTTCGAAAATAGAGGAATCTCACTTTCTTTTTTGCAAAATAAAATATAAGCTTCTTTATTAGTCATTTAAAATAAAGTGAAGAATAAATAATTCGAGTTTTGATTTTAAAAAATTTAAACAGAGGTTCGTTCTTAATGGGATTATGAAAAATTGTGATGCGTAAATCTAATGATTTTCCAATTTAGAATTTACTTTGATGATTATTTATAGTATAGATAACTCGTGAAATTGCTTCCTTGGTTATCTTTATTTTTATCGAATGCTTAACTCCTATTGAATGGATGTTTTGCTAATGAAATTTTAGCTAAAGGATGATAATCTCCGACCAGTCCAATTGGTGTTTTGTGTCGAATATCATAAACTGTTTCAATAGCTTTTCGTGCTAATCCAATTCTAAATCCATTGCCTTTTAAAATTTCTTCATAACTACGAGTATGCAACTCCGTAAATCCGCCGCTGAATTCAAATTCTTGATTTTCAATTTGAATAGATCGATAAGTTCTTAGTCCTTTTTCTTTGATGTGTTCTGGAATCAAGTCATAATTAATTCCTAAAAACCATCTAACATTAGCTCTTTCCAATTCTAAAAAACCAGCTGCTCGGTCATGCTCATGCACATGCACCGTACTCTTTTTTACATCTCCAAAAATCCAAGAGAGCATGTCATAAAAATGTACTCCAATATTCGTTGCAATTCCTCCAGATTTACTTTTATCTCCTTTCCAACTGGCATAGTACCAGTTTCCACGAGAGGTCAAATAAGTTAAATCAATATCGAATATTTTATCCTTTGGAGCTTTGTCCACTTGTTCTTTTAGTTCGATAACACTTTTATGCAAACGCAGCTGCAGGATATTATAAATTTTTTGTCCGGACTCTTTTTCGGATTCTTCGAGCGCATCAATATTCCATGGATTAAGGACGATCGGTTTTTCACAAATCACATCTGCTCCATTTCGCAAGCCAAATCGAATATGGGCATCATGTAAATAGTTAGGAGAACAAATACTGACATAATCGACGGCATCTCCTTTTCTTTTTAGTTTTTCTAAATGCCGATCAAAGCGTTCAAATTCAGTGAAAAAAGCAGATTTTGGAAAGTAACTATCTATTACTCCAACCGAGTCAGAAGTATCCAAAGCTGCTACTAAATTGTTATTAGTATCTTTTATTGCGCGCATATGTCGAGGGGCGATATATCCTGCTGCACCAATCAATGCAAAATTTTTCATATAATTACTTTTGTTACTTTGTTATCTTTGAGTTGATAGTTTTCTCCATTTCCAGGGCAAGTTGCGATACCATTTTCGTTAAAAGTTAGTCGCTCGCCATGTTCACTTATCCAGCCTATTTGTCTAGCAGGAACACCAACCATGAGAGCGTAATCTGGTACCTCAGTTTTGATGACTGCACCTGCACCTATAAATGCATATTGACCAATATTGTTGCCGCAAACGATTGTGGCATTGGCTCCAATAGAAGTCCCTTTTTTAACGATAGTTTTTCGGTATTCGTCTTTGCGAATAACACCACTTCTAGGATTATAAACATTGGTAAAAACCATCGATGGGCCAAGGAAAACATCATCTTCACAAAACACACCTTCGTAGATTGAAACGTTATTTTGTACTTTGACATTATTACCTAAAATGACTTTGGAAGCGATGAACACATTTTGTCCAAGGCTACAATCATTTCCTATTTTACAATTGGGCATTATGTGGCAAAAGTGCCATATTTTAGTTCCTTCTCCAATTTCGCAACCGTTATCGACATAGGCAGATTCGTGAGCGAAGTAATTTTTATCTGGCATTTATTGAATTGGATTTGAGATTTAAAATGAGAACCTTAAAATGGCCTAGTTCGACCGTTTTAATTGAATTCTATTTTTACAAAAGTAACATAAAACGATAAAATATCTAGCTGATACTAAGAGGCATTTACTAAGAAGTACTTATTTAAAAAAATCTACTCTCTCATAATTACTACCTTCTCCGAAATACTCAATTTCTCATTCGATATTTTCACTAAATAAATCCCTTCATAGATCGTCTGAAGATCAAAATAAGCAATCGTACTTCCTTCTCTTATTTGCGAAGAGCTCACCAGTTTTCCAGAAATATCAAATAACTCAACTTCTAATTTTTCATTCACTAAACCTGCAACTTGAATCGCAATCAAATCAGTTGCTGGATTTGGGAAAATAGAAATATTCAAGTTACCAAATCTCGTTTCTGAAAGACCTGACGTTCCATTGTAAACTGTTGTTATCTCACTAATAATATTTACTTTTCGATTTTCAGAAACTCCATAAAAAGTTGGCCCAACTACATATGGATAAGTAGAATTCCAATTTTCATCGACTGTGGCGAAATAAGCATAAGTACCGTCAGGATACTCGGGAGTCACACAAAGTCTTCCATTGTGTTCATCTAAGTGATCTTCCCCAGTAGAAACAATATATTCATAATCTTCTCGGAAGTAGCCTAAATGGTAAGTTGCATCAACATCTGGCCCATTAGCTCGAGTAGAGATATTTTTTAATTGGTAGCTAGATTTTATTCGAGTGATTCCATTGGATCCATCAGCATTTTTGTAACCATAAGCGCCATAAATTGGAAAACCATCATAGGCGAACCCAATCAAAGGGGAATGTTGGTTAGGGTCTATCGCATATAAACCCTCTGCATCATATAGATTACAAATATCTGATATAATATCTAAATCCAATTTGAAGGCGGATGGATTTTGATGGTGATGATAATTTCCCATGGCAGGGTGTGCTTTGGAACAATCGAATCCGTCCATCTCTGCTGGTACAGCGTCTCTGTTCCAATCATTTTGAGCCATTGGGCCGCCTGGGCAAGGTGGGTTACCTGGTCCACCACAAAGTGCATTTGTATTTGGATTCCATGCTACACCATCTCTATAATCAAAGAGTGCGACCCCATTGATAAATACTCCGATATTTCCTCCAGTGGTAGAAATAGGAGTTCCGGTATTCTCTTGAGGAGCTAATGGAATTTTAAAAATGGCATCTTGATCGGTAGCTTGAGAGGGATTTCCATCTAAAAAGGGACCAGTTGGATAGGCAGGAATTCCTTTAGTTGAAACATAAACAAAATCTGCTGAATATTCTACTTTTTGGCAATTGTATAAAATACCATTATCGATTGAAGTGGAGTTGCCTTGCATATAATAGCTCCCCGTTTCGGTGGTGTTTTGTAACCAAGAAGTTACTGCGGGGCTTTGTGCTACAACCATTATTGTTAAACTAAAAAGATAATTGAAGAGGATAATTTTTTTCATTTTTAATATTGTTTGTATTTAACAGATGACCTTATTGAAAACAATAGTATTATAAATTTTAATATGTATTAGAAGTCAGTTTGTTTAAATACTTGTGGTATTTTTCTAGATTTTTTTATTCTTTAGAGATTATTGGTTTAGTGAGATTGTTACTTTTTTATTGAAAAAACTAACAAAATATGTAGTTCAAGAAAAGCCTTCGTATCCTCATTTTTTGCTAATCTTTGCCTACTTTTTATTATCCAAAGTTTTTTCAAATTAGTGTTATTTATTTTAATATCTCTCTGGGGAATTGATGTTTATGGTCGAAGACGAATTTTTTATCGTTCAGAGTAAGTAAGAAAGCAATCAAATCTGATTTTTCATTTGGAGTTAATACAGTACTTTTTTCTAAATCGTTGAATTTATTTTGGCTTGTGATAATTCCTTTATTGTAATGATTTAAGACTTGATTTAATTTCTGAAATCTACCATCGTGCATATAAGGATGGGTGTAAGTTAAATTTCGTAAGGAGGGAATTTTGAATTTTAAACTATCGGAACTTTGTTTAGTAATCATCCATTTTCCAAAATCATTTAAAGTTGTATCAATAGGAAGTCCGTTATTAGCAAATTTTTGATTTGAGAAAAGAGGTTCAGTATGGCAGGAGTTACAGTTTTTTTGAAATAATAGGTAACCTTTTTTTTCTTGGTGAGAAAATTGTGCAATTCCTTTTTGAACGTCATCATATTTTGAGGTAGCTGAAACTAATGTTAATTGAAATTGGGCAAGTGCTTTAAGTATGTGCTCGCCTGTAATTAAACTATCTTTAAATGCTTGATAAAAAAGAGATGGATATATCCTTTTATTTTGTAATTTTTTAACGACGTTCTTCAAATTTTCATTCATCTCTTTCGGATGACTAATTGGAGCAAGTGCCTGCATGTCTAGATGATTAATTGCACCATCCCACATAAATGTTTTTTGCCATGCAAGATTAAAAAGTGGAGGAGCATTTCTAGTACCAATTTGATCATTAATTCCGTGACTCAAATCATGATCGGTATGAGCAAAAGCATTATAAGGCGAATGACAAGAGGCACACGAAATGGTATTGTCTTTGGATAGAACTGGATCATAAAAAAGAACTCTACCAAGCTCTTTTATTTCTTTTGTGAGTCTATTGCTATTAAAATCGTAAGTTGGTTTTGGAAAATGGTTCGGTGGGTTAAAATAAGAGATTTGCTCCGAAGAAAATGCGAACCAACTAATAGTCAAAAAAAGGAAAAAGAAATTTTTTAGGCTCATGTTGAAATAGAAAATAGGGAGGCAATTAATTTTGCCATGTTAACAGAGGATTGATTTGGACTCATTATTTCATAGGTTTCTTTAAGATCTATTTTTTCTAAGAGTTGCTCTATTGGTAACTGGATGATAATATTCTTTTTATCAAGAATGACTAATTCAATGGATTGTACCATTGAAAATGGTGCTTGGTAACCACCAAGGTGAAATTGGAAAAAATTTTTTCTAGCTGGACAACTTGGTGTGACCCCTTCCAATTTGAAATTAATATATCCACTCTGCCAAGTCCAATACATTCCATTGGTTGGATCAAGGTCTCCACCAAAAGCTCCAGAAACATTTGTTAAACTATCAATTCCAAGATCAAACTTTATTAAATTATAATTTTGTTTGGTATTCTTATCGAAATTTATAATCAACGATTCAGGATTTCCCAAATCAATAAGGTGATGCTTTTTTTCTAAAGAAAAGGCAAATGCTTCCTCTTGAAAAAACTGAATATTGGAAATATAAAACCTGATAACATCAAATCTGATACTATCTGAAGTGGTGTGATTAAAATATTTGTTACCTACAGATATAGAATTATGATTAAAAGAGAGCTTGAATTGGATTGTTTCATTTGATTGTTGGGCAAATGAAATGAGTGAAAGAAATAGGAAAACAAAAATAGTGTAAAATTTCATTTGTTTTAGATAGCAAGATGTTTAAATACTTGCGGTCATTATTTTAATAATGAAACTAATGTAATCTTTAATTTATAAAGTAACTGTTAGGTTTCCTGATATTTGAATGACCTCCCCATCTAAATATTCAATTTCCGCCATCCAAATATAAACTCCTGGACTAGCTAATTTTCCTTTAACAAATCCATTCCAACCGTAGCTAAAATCATTGGGTGGTAAATTATTTCCTTCAAAAACTACTGCTCCCCAGCGGCTAAAAATGCTCATATTCTTTATTAATGAAACTGATTTGTTAGCATTGATAAAGAAATAATCGTTAGCGCCATCACCATTTGGAGAAAAAGCATTAGGGATAAAAACGTCTCGAATTTTATTTACAAAAACATTAATTGAATCGCTCGTAGAACAATCGTCGATGGAAGTTACCGTTAAAAAATAAGAAGCATTATTAAGCGGTGCAACTATTGGCCGAAGGCAATTATCACAATCTATGGTATTGTCTGTACTAGTCCAAATTATGTCAATTAGGTTTGTATTATTGGTTGTGACTGGGATCAAAATATCACAACCTAAGTCCACCTCTAAATCTGGCCCCATAAAAAGAACTGGAATATCTGGAGCTGTTAAAGTTCCGCTGTTAGTTGTTTCACAACCATTATCGTCTATGATAGAAATATTATAAGTGCCAGAAGCGAGGTTTTGATAAACGTTTGCTGGACTAAATATACCATTTCCCATGGCAGTCTGGTAAGATGGTGTCCCACCCCAAATTGAATCTATTTGAACCAAACCGGTTTCGAATCCATCACAATTGGGATCAATATAATTGATTAAAAATTCAATTGGAGTTGGTTCGGTTAAAGTAATATTATTCGTTTGCACACAACCATTATTATCGGTAATACTGACTGAATAAAATCCTACAGCTAGATTATTGGCTTGTTCTCCCGTTTGCATTTGTCCATCGCTCCAAGCGAAAGAGTAGGGAGGAACTCCACCAATTCCGGTTGCCAAAGCGGTTCCATCCATTCCACCATTACAATTCAAATTAAATCCGTCAATATCAATTGCATCAGTTGCCACAGCTAAAATAGAGGGCTCAGTTACTTCTTGAAATAGGACCACATTATTTCCAAAATCATCCATTATATTGATTTCATAAATTCCTGCTGGAACATTGGAGATTTGATTATTATCGAATAAAATAGTGTTTCCTGATCCGAAAATAGTAACATCAGTAATGTGTTCCCAAACGTAGGTGAAAGGAGGTGTCCCATTTTGCACAGAGAAAACCAAAAAGCCATTTGCATCTCCATTACAAACCGGAGGGATGAAGTCAGTCGATCCAATAATTTCACATTCGACCATAAATAAATCGAGTGTCACTATACTATCGCAAGCTGCCGCAGTCAAAATTGTATCCACAAAAATGCCAGTAGATAAATAAGGTGTTGAGCCGATGAGAAATTCCTCGCCCACACATAAATTAATATCAACTACTTCTTGTGCCTGAGGTAAAACAGTCAAATTTAAAAATATTAAACTATCACAACCATTTGGAAGAGTGATTACGAAATTATAAATACCTGTAACGCAAATATTCTGACCTGCAACATCATAGCAGTCATTATCACAGATCTCTTCTACCAAGTTTAAAGTTCCTGGAGTCACAACATCGACTATCACACAACTTGGTGGAGCATTATCACAAACATTAGCAGCAGTTACACATAACTCATAAGTTCCATCGGCAGGAAAAGTAATATCAACAGTTTGTGTTGTTCCACCAGCAGGATTTCCATCTACTGTCCAATAAAAAAGTGCTGCACCTACATCACCAGTTGTAGAGTAGGAGGTAGGCATATTGGGGCAAGTTTGTGATAATCCACTGATATCTCCTGATGTAGTTAATTGTCCAACAGCTGTACTCCCAGTCAGTACATCAAAAGTCCAATCGCAAATAGTTCCGTTCGAACCATCCATTACTAAATAGTAATGTTGACCAACAACCAAAGGAACGGTATTAGAAAAAATCACTGATGCATTAGAGGGTATATCTGTATCACAAAAGGTAACTGCAGAAAAATTCTCACAGTCAAAGCTTTCAAAAATTCCAACTTCCAAACCCGAAAAACCCATACAATTAGTTACAGTAACCTGTATTTCTAAATCTTCTGTTCCTGCTATAAAAGCAATATATCCCATTCGGTTATATTGAGTTGTGCAAAATTCATTGAACCCTTGGCCTCCTTGGGAGGTATTATTTGTACCAGTGAATCCATCAATATCGCAAATTGCACAGGCCTCCAAACAGGTAGAAGTAGTTGCTGGATTCGGCCCACAAGGCTCTGGTTGAGATATAGCCAATATACAAGTCAACATAAAAAGGAGAAGCCAAAATATTCTTAGTACCATTCTGCTAAATTTTTACAAATATAAATCAATATTCAGTTTACAAAGAACGGAATTATTAAATGTTATGTCTAACCATTATCAAATAATTAATTTAATCATTCAATAATAATAAGACAGCCAAAGAAAAAAAGAATAGGGTGTAGTAAAACGCTTATTTTTGTTTACTTTTTTGTCCACGGCTAGTAAAAGTTATATTGGAGAGAAATGGAAATGATTGGTTGTTAAATTGACCCATCTTTTTGTAGAAAAGAAGTTAGCGGTCTACCAATGTAGACCGCTAAGTATTAATTTGTCAGTTGACCACTATTTTTAAAAATGAGTTATTAACTCTTAAGATGTACATTCCTGCTGCCCAATTATGAGTATAAATAAATTTATTTTTGAAAATAACATCTTGATGTATAATAATACCGTTTAAATTATAAACATTAATATTTAATTTTTCTCCTTCTTTACCATTTACTTCCAAAAAGAAATGATCATCTGCTGGATTTGGTGTTGCTTTCAATTTAAACGCTTCCAAAGGTGTATTTGAAATACTCGTTGATCCCATATTTTCAGCATTGAAAGTTGGGTTCATTATTTGAAAATTGCCCACACCATTTGGGATCCGACCAAAAGAAATATCGGAGGTTTGTTCCACAAAACTTACTTCATCGATAATTGTCCCAGCAGTGTTTGATAAAAAGATAGACTCTGCTGCTGCTGATAATTTAAAATTGGCATGTAAACCAGTTTGCGTTTCATCGTTATCTGCCCAGACGATAGCGTAACTATTTCCTTCAATAACTGCCCCTGGGAGAAAAGCCCATTTTTGTAAATCGTTTGCATCATCTGAGAGGTAATATCCCTCCAAGTCAATTGTTGTAGAACTATTGTTGTAAAATTCTATCCAATCATCAAACTCACCATCTTGATCAGCAACGGTTGTATTATTTGAAGCCATAAATTCATTGATCACTAGGTCTCCAACGATCGGATTGGAAGTGGTCGCAGTTAAAGTATAATATTCATATTGAGCACGTTGGGGCGAGAATTTACCAGAAGTATTATTTTCTGCGTAGATGTAATATTGTACAAAGGCATCAGTTATCGTTAAGTCTTGTCCATAAATACCGTCACCAGCTATACCATCATTATGTGCACCATCATCGAACATTTCTAATTTGGTAAAAGGCGCTCCCATCTCAGTTCGGTATCCAAAAGTAACATCGTTAGCGTTTGTAATAACTGCAGCAATGGAAATAGTCTCATTGATTAAAGGGGTAGAATTGGAGACAGATATATTTGAAATAGTAGGATCAGTTTGTGTGAAATCTGACAAGCCTAAAAGGTAATCATTTCTTCCATCCATTAAGTTTGTAATACCAGGGGTTACTCCTCCACCTGGACCACCACCACTATTAATATCAGAATTTAAATTAGATGTAAAGTTGGCATAAGAGAAAAATTTATTGTTGTCAGCTTGCACGTCTGCGTCGATCAAAGTTTGTAATGTTTCCGCAGTTGTGATATAAGATTCATTATCAAAATTCTCCAAAAGCATTGTTTTCATATGGGCGAGGTACATCCTCTTATAAGTTGGTATGCTTAACAGTTTTTGGATTAATGGAAAATCCCCATCATTGATATGAAGTAGGTGATCCATTTGTTGTTTTGCTGTGGTACTATTTAAATTGTTTCCAATTCCTCCAGCCATACTGAATCGGCCAAAAGACTCATTCAGATCCCAAACGACTGAGAGAAATCGGCCATAATTGTCTCGATATAGATAGTAATTTTGCGTAAATCCGCCAGAATAACTATCCAAGTTAACAAATACATTATTGAAAGCTAACATCCATAATGCTTTATCTACGTCTAAAATGGCTTCAATATCATTAATGTTATTCGCTAAGGTATCACAGAGATTGATTAATTCTTCCCAACCATAATCAGATTTAATTTCATATGAATCATAATAGTTTACGCTGTCTTGTCCCAAGTAAAATAGGTTTGGATAATCACTGGTGCCAGGCCCTGCTCCAGCAGGTGGATTACATTTGACAAATGTATTTTTCTTGGAATAAAAACGGCTATTGACAAATTTTTTTGAAACTGCTTCCGAGTTACTGTACAATCCAATTAAGGTACCGTTGACATATACATTGGCAAAATTAGAAAGTGGAGCATTCATATATTGCCTCAAGATTTGATAAGATAAAACCTCTCTCAAGAATGAGGGATCTTTCGCTACGTTACTCAATTTGATATCTGTATAGGCTTCATATTGATGATCTTTGTAAGTATCCAATTCGATATGAAATGGATTTTTTATTTGATTAGGTTGGTAGGTACTATTACCTTTGTATTTTACGCCGACACTATCGAAAACTTCACCGTTAATGGTAACATTTTCGGCCAAAATATAATTGCCTGTTGAGGCATACTCATTATCAAGTAATTGATCCCAATTTGTTTGAGAAAAAGTAATTTCAATCGTTTGAATTGTATTGAGATTGTAAAAATCTTGACTTAAGCCCAAGGTTGTGATTAGAAGAAAAAGGTAAGTTAAAATATTTTTCATGTTAAAATTTGGATGTATTTTATTTTTTTGCAAAATAAGCAAAAAGAGACGACTCCGTAAATTGAATAGTCTTTTTTAATGGGACAACTGAATTTTGAAATAATCGACTTTATTTTCAATAATAATTGTGGTTAGAATTTTCCAAAACCCTTTAATTATTCTGTATCTCTCTATGCACGAGTAATTAGATGTCAGGCTAATTAATTAATTGCGGTATTAACTCAATAATTTTTGTTCACCATCAAAATAAGAAAACTTAAAGTCACATATTTTTTTTTAACAAATCAATCAATTTTCCTTTCGTTTTTCAGCCCTTATTACTGCAAAATATATTCCTAAAAAAAATGCTGGTAATTAGGATACATTCTATAGGTATTATCGTTGCATATCATCCCTAAAATTGCTACGATTGATTGTAGCGTAAGAACTAACCAAATTTTTTTTCTTCTTTTTTCAAAAAAAATAATGTTTTTTTGAGAAAAAGTAGCTTAGTAAGTTGTTGTAAGTCAATGACTTATGTTTAATTATTAGTTGATGTAACTATTTTTTCAATTATTGAAACCAGTCTACCTAAAGAATTTTATTTCTCGATCTATATTTACATCGAACATACAAACACATTAATTTTACAAACACTTAAAAAACAAAAAGATGAATAATATTTCAAAATTCGCAAGCAAATTAAATGCAACACAAGTAATTAACAAGAAAAGATTAACTAGTATCAAAGGCGGTGCGAGCGATCCACCACCATTTGGTTTAGGAGTGAAAAGTGATCCACCACCATTCGGATTATAGATTACAAAAAAAGTAAGAAGGATCAACTTAGACAAGTCATCAAAATCAGTTGATTTTAAAAATCCTACTCATTTGAGTAGGATTTTTTTATGTATAATGATTCCATCTTGAATTTGTCATCTGCTCTACAACCTGCCCAATTATTCTTTACTATTCTAATATAGTTTCCTACTTTTACTCACTTATCATAAGAAATCCTAGAGCTATTATTTTATAAATTGTTTTAATCGTTTGGAAAAAATTAATTATGAAGAAAATTAATACAATTCTATTTTTTTTAATTCTATTTTTTGCAAATTTATCAGCACAGCAAGACTATCAAATTTTATTCTCAACTGGAACGATAACTCCAACTGAGAATGTAAGGGATTTTGTTGCTAATGCAGTCATCAGTGCTAATGAAAATTATGGTGGTTATTATTATCGAATGGTTCAATTTTATGATATTCCAACAAATGCTCAGCATCAAGAGATCCAACAAAATGGAATTGAGTTATTAGAGTATCTGCCTCATCGAGCATATATAGTTGCAATTCCTAACAGTTTAGATCCACAAAAATTAATTGATTTAAATGTTCGAGCAATATTGGATATAACACCTGATTTTAAGATTGCAAATAGTCTTCAACAAAAGCCATTTGGATATTGGGCAGATCGAGGAGATCGAGTGTTGGTTCAAATTAAATATTATAAAAATATTGAGCAAAGACATTTATTGCCTCATCTAAAAGATGATGGAATTGAGGTGGAAATGGCAAATGGATATAATAATTTTTTGCAAGCGACTATTGAGAAAGATAAGGTGGATGAAGTTGCGGCGTTACCTTACATCTCTTATTTGGAATTAATTCCTATACCGGGGGAAGCAGAAGATGATAAAGGAAGGTCACTTCATAGGGCCAATCTTTTAGATGCCTCTTATGTGGGAGGTCGCTCATACGATGGAGAAGGAGTTAGTATTTTAGTTCGAGATGATGGAATAGTAGATGAACATATTGATTTTCAAGGTAGGTTAAGACAGGAATTTGTTACTGATTTTGATGATGGTACTCATGGAGAAGGGGTTGCAGGAATTCTAGCTGGAGCTGGAAACTTTAACCCGAAAAATAGAGGAATGGCAGCTGGAGCTGAAATTCATGTACTGGATTATCAAGCGAATCATTTAGATGAAACAATGAGTTTGCATTTTAATGATGATGTTATTGTTACTAATTCCTCTTACAGTAATGGATGTGGAGCTGGCTATACTACTATTGCTCAAACGGTTGATCAACAAATCTTTGATAATCCAACGTTGCTGCATGTGTTCTCAGCTGGAAATTCTAATAACGAAGATTGCGGATATGGAGCTGGCGATCAATGGGGAAATATTACTGGAGGACATAAGCAAGGAAAAAATGTAATTGCCACTGCCAATTTAGAAGCTGATGGAGACCTTACAAACTCAAGTAGCCGTGGTCCTGCTACAGATGGAAGAATTAAACCAGATATATCGGCTAATGGAACAAACCATGTTTCTACTAGTCTAAATAATGGTTACCAGTCTTTTGGTGGAACTTCGGGAGCTGCTCCAGGCATTGCAGGAGTCATTACTCAGTTACATCAAGCTTATCGAGAAATGAATGGAGGGACAACTGCCAATTCTGCATTACTTAAAGCAGTAGTTTTAAATACTGCAAATGATCTAGGAAATGTTGGTCCTGATTATAAATTCGGTTGGGGGCATATTAACGCTTATCGTGCCATTAGACTATTGGAACAAGAACATTATTTTGCTGCATCAGTTGCACAAGATTCAATTCAAATACATGATTTAGTCATTCCTGAGAATGTTCGACAAGCCAAAATAATGATTTATTGGTCAGATCATGAAGGCTCTACATTTTCTGCAAATGCATTAGTGAATAACCTAGATGCAAGGTTAGTGGATACCTCCGGAAATGTTAGTTTTCCTTGGGTGTTAAATTCATTTCCAGATCCTGACTCATTGGATCTTCCTGCAACAACCGGGATAGATGATATAAATAATGTAGAACAGATTGCGATTAATGATCCCGTTGCTGGAACATATACCATTGAAGTAAAAGGAGTGGAAGTTCCATTTGGAACACATGATTATTATGTAGTTTATGAATTTTATTATGACGATATAAAATTAACTTACCCCGTTGGAGGAGAGGGATTTTTTCCGGGTTTAGAAGAAAGAATTCATTGGGATGCTTTTGGAGATTCTGGATCATTTACATTGGAATATTCTATTGATGCTGGTATAAATTGGGATACGATTACTACTTCTGTGAATCCAGATAAAAGAATGTATGATTGGAGTGTGCCAATTGAATTTACTGGACAGGCAAGAGTGAGAGTCTCTCGAGATACCATAGCAAGTATGAGTGAGGCTAATTTTTCTATTGCTAGGCATCCAGTTGGATTGCAAGTTAAAAATGTTTGTGAAGATCATATTGAGTTAAGATGGGGAGGAGTTGTAGGAGTAACAAAATATAGAGTATTTCAGTTAGGGGAAAAGTATATGGAAGAAATAGGAACGACAACTGAGAAGACTTATCGAGTGTATGTAGATCCTGCGACTGTAACAGATTCACGATTTTTTGCAGTATCGGCGAGTGGCGAAAATGGACTAGAATCCAGACGTTCTACAGCGTTAATTTATAATGGTATTTATCCAGTTGATGATCTGACTGAAGCTAGTTTTGATTTTGAGCCGTTGAATGATTTCGGTATTGAGTTCATCAACAACTCTCTAGAAGGGGATGATTATTTTTGGGATTTTGGAGATGGAAATATAAGTACCGATGAAAATCCAACTCATGCTTACTCCTCAGCTGGATCTTTTGAAGTAATGCTTATTTCCATCAATCCTTGTGGAAGTGATACTACCTTTCAAATTGTTGATGCTGTTTCAACGTCTATTTTTGATATAAAAACTTCTTTTGATTTATCTATCTCTCCTAATCCAAATGAGGGTGTTTTTGAAATCGTTATTGAAACAAATGAAAGTGATGAGTTAAATTGGAACCTATTTAATTTGCAAGGAAATTCCCTGCAAAAAGGTAAGTTATGGGTATCACCAGGAACTTCTCGGAAAGAAGTTGAGGAAGAAAATCTACCCTCTGGAATTTATTATTTGAAAATACAAAATGAGACTGGTTCTCAAATCAAAAAAGTAGTTGTCCTGTAGAAATTTTCTTATATCACCCAAGTATAACTGAAAAGTCTTTGCTTCCTGTGTGTTTAGTTAAGGGAAATCCATAAACTTCTCCCTTTTCTGTTGACTAAGGATTTTTTCTCGTTTAAAGAAAAACTTAATTAATTGATAAAAGGTTATTATTTATTTTTTTAACTCCTTTCATTGCTACATCGATTATGTTCTTAATTTTTCCATGTCAGAAAGCAATTCTGCTAATTTTTCCATCAAATTTCCATACACTACTTTTAAATCTAACAAGTACATTTTTTTGGAAAAGAACGAAATCATTACTGTTATTATAATAACTACAATAATTCCATATAGGGGAACTCCGCTGAGCAAAATAGTATTAGGAAACTCCTCCTTAATCCATTTCGTTACGATGTGTCCGAGGAAACCTTTGTCGCCAACATCCAAAAACCAAAAGCCAAAAACCATTGATAAAAAGATCAACGGGTAAACCACCGTATATACTTTTCCGATTGCGGTAATTTTCTCATTTAACCATCCATCATAGGATTTCAGATATTGATAACTACTTTGGGTTTTGTCGATACTTTTTAAAGACTCAAAATGTTTTTTACTGATAAGTACTAAAATATTAAAAATAAAAAAAATCGGAATTCCCATATATTTCATTCCTATAGAAATAGAAATAATCAAAATAAAAAATGAGAAGCCGACTAAGAAAATTAAGTTCCATTTATACATTTTTTCAAACTTATCCAATAAGTGAATTGATTTTTGATTGTATAAATCATTTAACTTTGGTGCTACCAATGCATCGTCTTTTAAAAAACCTTCTTTCCAAATTAATTCGATTGACTTATCCATGTATTTTATTTTTTAAGGTTAATAATTTTTTGAGTCGAGTTTTGATTCGTTTAATTCGGACGCCAATGTTATTTGGGTTTGTACCAATGATATCTGCAATCTCTTGATAAGATTTCTCTTCGAGGTAAAGCAAAATGACAGCTCGATCAATTTTTGATAATTGTCGGATAGCATTGTATAATTGATTTAAAGATTCATCTGAAAAAGTATGATTTTCAACCGACTCTTTATTTGGTAATTCATCAGCATTAAATTGTGATTGCTTTTTCTTTTTATCTTTTTTCATCAAGGTCAAACAAACATTTAGAGACAACCGGTAAATCCAAGTGGACCATTCTGATTGTTCCTTGAAGTTGTCTTTCGTTCGCCAAATCTGCAAACAAACCTCTTGGTAATAATCCTCAAAATCTTCTTGCGTATTAGTGTACGCCTTGCAAATCTTGATGATGATTGCGGAAAAAGGAAAAATTGATAATGTGTAAAAATCGCTACTCAAATTTGTGTTTTAATAGTTAGTGGTGGAAATTGAAAATTATTACACCCTGTGAAATATTTTTATTTGATGTCTTCTGTTTTAAATAGCGACGGTCAGACACATTCTAGTAAAACAGCTTTTTGTACTTTTAAAATAAGTCTAAATAATGTACATTGCGGCGCAAATTAAAGGTAAATCATGGAAGAAAATAAAATGCTAATCTTTATTAGTAATCTAATAGAAAATATGCCCGCTGACTGGTTGAATTTAACAACTCATCGGTTAGATATTTATGATGAAAAATTGGCTAAAAGCCAGTTTCTAGAATATTTTGAAACTTTATTTAATGATAATAATTGGACATCAACTGCACTACAAGAGTTGCCCACCGCTTACGATTATATTCGGTTAGGACATCCATTGTCCTGCGTACTTGAATGGGTAATTGCTAATCTAAATAATCTTAATCCAGAAAATGTAATAAGTTTTTCATCAAAGACAACGCCTATTCTGGCTGTTCTAAGAAAAAATTTACTAGATAATAAAAGAACTCAAATCGTTTGTACTGAAGAGTTGCCTAATTTTTTTGATGTTGAAATTATCCAAGATATTTATGGTTATAATTTTGATATAAAAAGAGTTCAGAAAATTGAAGAGGTTTCCGAGTTTGACGGTAGTACCATTTTTATCTCACAAAGGGATGAAATTTCTAATTTTAGTCTTACTCAGGATATTGACTTTTATATGAATACTTCAACTCATCTTGGGAGTGTACTGCTAATTAATGGCGAGCAAAATAAAAATTATATTCCGGCTATTCAGCATGTAAGAAGAAGAGAGACAATTGCAATGACGCCAGCAAATTGTCTAATTGCCTTAAAGTCGTTTATAGGAAAATCTTCTTTTGATTATAATACAGGAAAAGTCGAATCCGAAAAAGCCTTGGTTTCAGATTCTATAGCAGACATATCTGGTACTAACACAAAATCATTAGTTGGTTCAAGTGGTCTTTCTATTCAATATGCGATTATGATGGGATTAATTCATGATGCATTCGAAAATTATAAGAGTAAGGCAATCAAATTTATTGTTCCTCCAAATTGTTACGGTGGAACCAATGACCAAGCTAGGCGAGTGGCTGCTACTCTTGATAATGTAGAAGTAGTAGATCTGCCGGTAGATGGTGATAATGATATGGTTCAAGGTATTGATTTTGTTTTGGATGAAATTGCTAAACAAGATGCCATTCCTTATATCATCGCAGAGATTCCAACCAATCCTAGAGTTGAAGTTCCTGATTTATTAAAATTGAAAGCTGTTTTAAATAAGGATCGTAAAACAGCTGCGGGAGAATTGGCTGTTGATCCAGTTTTTATTTTAGATCAAACATTTTGTCCCAATGTACATTTCTTAGGAGAAGGTGAAATCCTTTCAACGATGAGAACTATCTCTTATGCGAGCGGATCCAAATTTCCAAGTGGTGGATTATGCACTGCGGGTTATTGTGTAGGAAATAAGAAAACGAAGGCCTTGATGGATAAAATAGAAATTCATTTAAGACTTTGTGATAATGAGGCTACTGATTTTCAAATTGAGATACTAGCCAAACAGTTACCTTCTATGAAACAAAGAATTCAAGAGGCTTACCAAAATACACGTGAGTTCGTCAACTTCATTCAAGATACTTTTCCAACTGCAAAAATCAATTTTGTTTCAGAAGAGTTAGCCGAACAAGGATTTACACCATCTGTGTTTTCGTTAGATCTTCCTACAAAAGGTGATACAGAAGAGAGGAAAGAATTTTATAAAAGAGCTTTAAATCATCGCCTTATCAAGATGATGATTACGAAAATTCCCAATGAAAGTAAATACTGTGTAAGCTATGGTCAGTTAAAAGGATGTTATTGGACGATACCAGCAACCTCTACGCAAGGGACAACAAAAGAAGGAGATAAAGATTATATTGCAAGAGTCGCCGTTTCACCTGAATTGGATCTTGAGCGGCATAAAAAAGTTTTTTTAGATTTTGTTGAAGCAGTTAGATAATATCTTGATTGTCTTTTTTGTGAATGTAATCTTATATGGTTTGATACTTATTGTATTTTGTAATCAAAGAATTAGAAATAAGCATTGAGAGATTTAATTGAAAAAATAAAAAGTAGTTTAGATTTAAGTCCGGAAGCTGAGGAATATCTTTATTCTATTTCAGCGAAAAGAACCTACTCTAAAGGAGAAGTTTTGATCCAACAAGGACAAAATGTCAACAAAGTATTTTTTATTCTAGAAGGTTGTCTAAGGTCTTATTGTATCGACAAAGGTGGTAAGGAACATACTTTGCAATTAGCTATTAAGAATTGGTGGATAAGTGACTATATCGCAATTCATAATAATGAATCCGCAACACTAACTATAGAATGTCTCAAAGAATCCTCAGTAATTGAATTTGATTCTAAAAAACTAAATAATATATTTATTCCATTTCCTGAATTTGAATCCTTTCAAAGGAATCTTTTAGAGCGACATGTGGTCAGTTTGCATCAAAGAATTTTGAATCAATTGCAATTGACTGCTGCAGAGCGATATGATTTATTTTTAGAGCAATATCCTGATATTGAACAGTTTATTCGTAATTATCACATCGCATCTTATTTAGGAATTACCCAAGAGAGTTTGAGTCGTATTAGAGTTGAAAAAAATAAAAAATAGTTTCTTACCATACATCAATTTTTATTCTGTTGATATCACCTACTTTTGTGCTAGATTTAAAATTTAATAATACAAAAGTTTATTTAACGATGATGAAAAAAATATTAATTGGTTTAGCCGTTTTATTTCTCCTTGGCATTACAACTTTCTATTTTGTATCTCAACCCACAGCTACTGAAGATGGCGCGTATATTCCATCTCCATTTGCATTAAAATTAGCTACATCTCCTACAACAAATTTTGATAATACTACTTACGATAATCCTCACACAGGGAGTAAAAAAGTGTTAATGGTTTGTACTGAGGAAAGAAATATGACTATGGCTAATGGTAAAAAGTTTTCAACAGGAAATCATCCTGTCGAAATGTTATTACCAATATTACACCTAAAGAATGCAGGCTTTGATGTAGATATTGTAACTCCAACAGGAAAACCAGTCAAAGTTGAAATGTGGGCAATGCCACAGGAGGATAAGAATATAAAAGATATTTATTCAGAATTCAAGAATAAAATTGAGCATCCCGGGAAGCTCTCAGAATTTGTTCAAAATTCAATGACTGATAGCTCAGACTATGTAGCAGTTTTTATTCCAGGAGGACATGGAGCTATGCTTGGCTTACCTGAAAATAAAGATTTAAATAAATTGATTCATTGGTCACATGATAATGATATGCATATGCTTGCTATTTGTCATGGACCGGCAGCATTGTTGGCTGCAAGTTTAGAGAACGACAAAGATTCATATCTCTATAAAGGGTACAAAATTGCTTCGTTCCCTGATGCTGTTGATGCGCAAGGACCAATGATTGGCTATACACCAGGTGATATGCCTTGGATATATGGTGAGCGATTAAATGAATTAGGTGTTACGATTATTAATGAAGCAGCTGATAATACGGTCCATATGGACAGGAAATTAATTACGGGAGCAAGTCCTCAAGCTGCAAACGATTTTGGGAAATTAGCTGCTACCGAGATTCTTAAAGCAGTAAACAAATAATTAACTATGTGTAAAAGAAATAGCGGTTTGAATTTTTAATTCAAACCGCTATTTCTTTTTTCCTGGTCAATATAAATAGAATGTATGTTTAAGATTAAATATATACCCACCTTTTTTTTTATAGGATTACTTTTGACAATCTTTCCATCTTATGGTCAAAGCCAAAAAGATTCATTGGAATATAAAGTAGATGTAAATTTTTCAGGAAGAAGAATTTCAGGAACCTTTAGCCAAGTGGTAGCTGGAGGTGGAGTCAATGTAAATTTACGTTACAAAAATTGGCATTTAGAAAATACTACTACTTATAGATATAATAAAACAAATACAAGGTTAATTGAAGATAATTGGTATAACCTAGTTAATCTTAAATATTATCTAACTGAAAACAAGAAACTATACCCAGGTGCCTTTTATTTTTTTGAAAATAATTTAATCTACAGAGTGAAAGGTCGCCATAACTATGGAATAGGGTTGGGTTCTGTATTAGACAAGGGCGCTATGAATTTATCTATACTAGGGGCTATTGTCCAAGAAAAGTCAACCTTTAATGGTTCCGAATTCGTCAATAGTGAAAGAGATTTTTCTAATCGAAAAAATGGTTTATTTTTATTTAGAATAGATAATGGATATTCTTTCGCCAAAAATAAAATCAATTTATTTTATCAATTTTTTTACTTTCAATCACTTAAAGAAGGTGCGGATTATGATCTTCGGTTAAATTCTCGGATTAGCTTTAAATTATTTAAAGGTTTATCCTGTTTTGTTGTTTATAATTATCGCTTTGAAAATGTTCATTTAGAAACTTTATCCAACTATAATGATATTGTTTTGTTTGGTTTTAATTGGGCATTACGAGGATAATTTAAATCTGAACACTAGTCCTTAGGAGGTCTAATCTGAATAAATAATAATAATTTTTTATCATACATCAATTTTTCTAACTATTTTGATTATTACCTTTGTGTCTTTATTTTGTAATTTCTCATCATATTTAGCGGTATTTGTACCAGTTGGACATGGTGCTAGGTTGGGTATTAAATAGTTGTAGCGTTTGGAATTTTGAAAATATAAATATAAAATATTTAAATAAAAATGGAATTAATAGACAAATTAAAATGGCGTTATGCCACTAAAGCCATGACTGGCGAAAAAGTACCTCAAGAAAAAATTGATAATATTATAGAAGCGATATCGCTTGCACCTACCTCAAGTGGGTTGCAACCTTTTGAAGTCTTTGTCATTACTAATCAAGAGGTAAAAGAGCAAATTAAACCAATTGCTTGGAATCAATCCGTGATTACAGATTGTTCACATTTATTAGTTTTTGCCGCTTGGGATACTTATACTGCTGATCGAATTAATAAAATGTTTGATTTGACTAATACAGTGAGAGGATTTAAAAATGAGGGTTGGGAAAATTATCGTCAAATGTTATTGGGCAGTTATCCTCAAAAGGATGCCGAAGTAAATTTCAATCATGCGGCTAAACAAGCATATATTGCTTTTGCACATGGATTAGTTGCTGCTGCATTTGAAGAAGTAGATGCTACTCCGCTTGAAGGTTTTGATCCAGCAGCTTTAGATAAAATTTTAGGTTTAAGAGAAAAGGGATTGAGAAGTTGTGTAATACTAACTTTAGGTTATCGAGCGGCTGAAAAGGACTGGTTAGTGAATCTTAAAAAGGTGAGAAAACCTAATGAAGATTTAATCAAAGAAATTGTGTGACATTAATCTAATTGTAAATAAAAAAGGTGAATAAAATGATATGGTTTTGTTCACCTTTTTTGATTCTGTTTCATTGTTATTTAATTATCTATCTCAATCAGAATGGGAAGGTGGTCTGAAATACAAAGATTATTTTCTCTTCTATCGTCTAAATGTCGATAGCTTAGTACTTCTATATTTTTAGTGAAAATATAGTCAATCCTCTTTTCCATGATTAATAGATGGTCAAAACCACTAAATGTACCTTGAGGGCCATAAAGTCCTTTCTTAGATTTAATTTTTCCATCATCCAATAAGGATTTAAATATTAAAATTGGTTCATCATCAGGGATACAATTGAAATCTCCCATGACAATTATTCTTTTTTTATTTATGTTTAATTCTATTATTTTTTTAAGGATTAATTGAGCAGATTCCTTTCTAGATTCTTTTCCTCTATGATCAAAATGTGCATTGAAAACATAAATAATTGCATTGGAATTTTTATTTTTAAAAACACCATAAGTACAAATTCTTTCCATGGAAGCATCCCAACCAATTGAGACCTTATCTGGTGTTTCTGATAGCCAAAAAGTATTGGATGTTAACAATTCAAATTTTGTGCTGTCATAAAATATAGCGGTGTATTCTCCTTTTTCTTTTCCATTGTCCCTTCCAACTCCGATGTAAGTATATTGTTTTATTTTTTGGTCAATAAATTTCACTTGATGATTTAAACCTTCTTGGATTCCAATAAAATTAGGATGGTAATAATCTAACATTTGAACCAATTCATTTTTCCTATTTCCCCACCAGTTCTCCATATCGTTTTTATTATCGTATCTGATATTATAAGACATGGCAGTCGTCTGACTTTCCATTTGTGTGAAAGTGAAGATGATTAAAAAACAAAAGAGGTATTTTTTTGTATGTATCATATTATATCGATTTATTAACTTTTTAAACGAGTGCAAAAAAGCGTGTTTGTTTTTAGATATATAATTTATATTTTAGCAAATTTAATTGCAACCAAAATACTATTACTTTAAATTAAGTAGAAACAAATATCTTTTTTATTAAAAACTTAATTCTTTATGAAGATACCAAAAATGTTTTTTTCTTTAATTGGATTCTTAATGTTGATTCCAATATATCAAGGCTGTGTAGAACAAGTGGATGCAGAATTTAATTTGCAATCGGATATTATTTTTGTTGATGGTTATGTCCTGACGGAACCTGGTACTTCTTCAGTTACAATTTCAAAATCCACTTTCCAAAATCAAACTACTTATCAAGTGGTAAATGTACTTAATGCCAGCGTTCAAATAGAAAATATTAATACGGGTGAAATTATTGAATTCATAGAAGATGTTTCTGGTATCTATGGATGCCCATCTAATTTTGCTGCATCAACAGGGGAGGAGTGGAAATTATATGTTGAACTTGAAGATGGTAGGCGAATAGAGTCCAACTCTCAAATAGTTACTTCACCCGTTTTAATAGATAGTGTTCATGCGGTATATTCTCCTGAAATTGAATTTAATACTCAATTTGACAGGTTGGTTCCAGGACATCGGTTGAGTATTGATTGGCAAGATCCTGCAAATGAGGAAAATTTTCAATTGTGGAAATATAGAACATTTGAACCATTATTTGTTTGTAAAACGTGCCAACGAGGAGTTCTTCGAAATGGAGAATGCGAACCAACTGGATTAAATTGGGGCCCAGACTATTATAGTTATGTTTGCATTCCCGATTGTTGGCAGATAAATATCGGAAAAGAACTGCCTATTTTTAACGATCGATTAGAGGATGGAGAAATGATAACCGAAAGGGAAATTGCTATTCTCCCAATGTATCAAAAACCAAGTATTTTAGTTGAAGTTCAGCAGTTTTCTTTGGACGAATCAGCCTACGAATATTTTAAAGTTGTCAATAGTCAAGTAAGTCAAAGTGGAGGGTTGAATGCTCCTCCACCTGCTGCATTACTTGGAAATCTATTTAATCCAAATGATGCTTCTGATTTAATATTGGGTAACTTTACTGCAGCCGGAATTTCTACAAAAAGGTTGTTTATTGATCGTTCTCAAATAACAGAGTATGCAATTACTTCACCTGATCCAATTATTTTGGAGAACTGTCCTACCTGCCCAACCTCTTACCCATGTATGGAAAGCTTTACTAGAACTGGAATAAAACCAAATGGTTGGCCGTGATATAATTTTATTAAAAATAACCGCTTTGTAATAGGCTATCAATCACAAGTTCATTACTTGCGAGTATTGATCTAGGGTTAGTCCGCTAAGTGCCTGTGGTTTAGAAAATTTAGTGTTTATATAAATTCTTGAAAAAAATGATTATTCAAAGATATTTTTTTTTAATATGTAGTGTCTTAGCAGCAATTAATGTTCAATCACAAATAAACGAACTTACCGTAGAAGTCAGGGATAATACAGCTTCTACTTTAATGGAGTTTGCTAATATTTTTATTGTGCAATGTTCATGCGGAGGCACAACAGAAAGGGCAGGTATATTTAAAATAAACTTAGAAGAGAATGAATATAGCATCATTACTTCAATGATTGGTTATGAGAACGATACTACAACTATTTTTTTAAATGAGAAAAAATTAATTAAAGTTAAGTTAAGCCCTACTGGATATCTATTAGAAAATATTATGGTTACAGGTGAACAATCGAAAGATAATATTAATAGAACCGTAATGGGAGTCCAACGATTGTCTTCTGAAAAAATGCGATTATTGCCTACAGCAGCAGGAGAGGTAGATGTATTATCTAGTTTATCTATGTTGGCTGGGGTAGGTTCGGCAGGTGAAGCAAGTAATGGACTTTCTGTTAGGGGAGGATCTTTAGATCAAAATTTAGTGTTGATGGATTATGCACCAATTTTTAATCCAACTCATTTATTTGGATTGTTTTCCATATTTACACCCGAGGCAGTAGGCAGTGTAGATTTGTATCGATCTAATATGCCTTCTAGGTATGGTGGTAGAATATCGTCTGTCGTTGATGTCAAAGTTAAAGATCCCAATGCAGAACAATTAAACCTTTCAGGTGGAATTGGATTTGCATCTACTCGATTTTCGTTAGAGACTCCGATCATCAAAAATAAATTAACTATTCTTGCTTCCACTCGATTTTTTTATAATGATTTTTTATTTTCAGCAATTGATGAATTAAAAAATACAAAAGCAAATTTTATTGATGGAACCATAAAATTAAAATATTTACCTAACGAAAAAAATAGCTTTTTTTTTACGGGATTTTTCAGCAATGACTTTTATCAATTAGATATTAGTTCAAAAATAAATTCAATTACCTCATCAAGCAATCAGTATGATTATACGACTATTAATGGAACTTTAAATTGGTTACATACTATAGGGACCAAGGCATCGATTAGAACTACTTTGGTCAATAGTGATTATTCGCCCAAAATTTTATTTCCTCAAGAAGGTAATAATAATGTAATTACATACGAATCAAGAATTCAATATCGAAGTTTACAATCTGAATTTGCTAAAGAAATAAATGTTAACTGGAAATATTTAACAGGTATACAGATTGATCAAACGATACTTTCTCCGGGATCATTATTACCTGGAACAGCAGAGGGAATCGAGGAGAAAAAACTTGCAAATGAAAATGGTTTAGAGCTCTCTTCATTTGCTAATGTTGATTGGGTACCTTCCGAAAAGGTGTCTTTATCGTTAGGTTTAAGATATACTCGTTTTATATTGTTAGGTGCATATGAAGAGGCGCAATATGATGGTCTAGAATCTGAAGAAATTGTTTCTATAAATTCTTTTTCAAAAGGAGAAGTAGTAAAAACTTATGGAGGACTAGAACCAAGATTTGGAGCAAGGTGGAAAATCGCAGCTAGTACTTCAATCAAAGGAAGTTATTCCTTAACTAGACAATATTTACAAAATATTTATAACAGTACTACTCCGTTACCTACTTCTCGATGGAAAACCTCAGATAAATATATCACTCCTCAAGTTGGTCAAACTTACAGTTTAGGTATTTATCAAAATTTAAAAAATGATAATGTTTCTATTAGCCTGGAAGGATATTATCGATCAATTGAAAATGTATTAGACTTTAAATCTGGCGCAGATTTTTTCCTCGAAAAGTTTATTGAAAAAGATGTGGTTCAGGGGAAAGGAAAAACTTATGGATTAGAATTTAGTTTTGCAAAACCTAAAGGAAAGATCAATGGATGGTTTAATTATACTTGGTCAAAAAGTTTACGAAAATTTGAGGCCATAGAACTCAAAAATAGAATCAATAATAATAATTGGTTTAATTCCGACTTTGATCGTCCACATGTTTTTAACGGGACAATCAATATCGAGTATAATGAATTTAATACTTTCAGCTTTAATTTTATTTATCAGACTGGAAAACCTTACACGATTCCAAATGCAATTTTTGCAGTAAATAGTGTTGCTGTTCCAATTTATTTAGAAAGGAATAATTCAAGATTACCCGATTATCATAGGCTTGATTTTTCATGGCGAATTCATAATATTACTACCAAAAAACAAAAGCGATGGAAGGGAGATTGGATTGTAACAGTCTATAATTTGTATGGGAGAAATAATGCGTACAACAAATATTTTAAAGCTAAACAAGCGGGTGGTTTAACAAATGTTACCCAAGGAGCTTTAGGAGCTTATCAAGTTTCTATTTTTAACTCCGCTCTAGTTTCATTGACTTATAGCTTTAAGTTCCAATAATTTAGTTGCTATATTTCTAAAATAATATTAATTCTGGTTTAGAAAAATAGTTTACAGAGCATATTTTCACCTACCCAGTACCTTTTCTATTTATTTGAATAAGTTAAAACAAATCCAGTTAATCAAATTTTATATAATTAAACTGGCTTGTAACTATTTGTGGTGATCCACAACCAGAATTTCGTCTTTGGTCTACAGGGCAACTTCATTAAGTCCAGCAACTTCGGCGTTCGTTCGTTACGGGCTTTTTAACTATTTATCAATTTAACCATTTATAGAAACTACGTAAGCGGTCGAGAATAATTATAGAAATGGTTTTGAACGACGACTTACTAATATTAAAGGAAGTGTATCAATTGATCTTGGGTTTATATGATAGCTGTAACAAAAACAAATAAATTAGATGTAAAATATAATTTAAATAGAAAGGTCTTCAACTCTCGTTGAAGACCTTTTTTCCATTATTAACTGAATTAGCGATAACGTTATATGATATTGGTGTGTTGTTTAATCGGTAGATTAGGGGATTAAATTCGTTGGTTCGGTAAAGTCCTTAGAAAAGTAAAAATCAAATCTGATAAAGTTGTCGTTTAAAGCTTAAAATCTGCGGGCAACAATATTTTTCCATTTTTAATTTCATATTCCGTATGTTTGTCTAGGACGAGGAGACTGTCGAAAATCCTAAATAGAGTAGGCGAAATAAACAAATAAGATAAAATGAAATCCATCAAATTTGCTACAATAGTTTTTACATTTTTTGTAACTGGATCTAGCTTTCTAACCCAATCTTGTGGAGTAACTCAACAATTAAAACTAAGTGATTTTGCTAAGGATAAAATTGCTGGAGAAAAGGAATTAGACTTTTTGTTTGATGGATTAAAAACTGGGGAAAATACTAAGCTAAAGAAATTGGTTTATTATTTAGATCGTCCACTAATGATTTCAAATAAAAATGATTTTACCCTTGATGGGAATGGCTGTACTTTTATTATGAGGGATAAAAGTGAAGATGTTTTAGTTGTTGAAAATAGTAAAAATATTACACTAAAAAACTTTAAGGCCACTCATATAGAACCTAATGGGCCTATTGGCTGTACTGGAAGTGTAATACAAGTAAGAGAAAATGAAAATGTATTGATTGAGAAATGTGCATTGAATGGAAGTGGTATAATTGGAGTGACTTCTTATAATACAAAAAACTTGAGCGTAGTTGAAAACTATATTTATAATAATAGTGAATACGGAATTTTGTATGATTTGGAAACTTCAATTGAGATCAAAGGCAACAAATTTGAGGATAATGGAACAAGTGGAAATGACCATGTGGTAAAAGCGTTGAATGGCTCTCTTAGCGAGGTAGAACCAATAAAAAAGGGTATGAATCAAGAAGGGTTAAAAATGTCAAATAATATTTTCAAATTGAAGAAATAGTTTTCTAATATGAACTATGTTTTAAGGTATAGGATGAAAACTATATATAAACTTTGAAACTTATTTTGTAAAGAAAAGATAAAATACTACCAAATATATTAAAGCCTGATAGTCGTGGCATCGCGCAACTGTCCGGCTTTTTAGAATGAAGCGGGTCAATTATTTTGCTATAGACTTTCGATTTTGATAAGCAAGGCGCTTAAAGTAATTTGACCCTATTTTTTATAAAAATTTAATCCCTTCCAATACCTTCAATCAACCC
>Ga0102826_1000129_pt1 | contig 21788 bp, 18 predicted proteins | sample ColrivemetaGS737_FD_84972 | JGI IMG/M metagenome (GOLD analysis project Ga0102826, IMG submission 84972) | Estuarine microbial communities from the Columbia River estuary - metaG S.737 | ecosystem: Environmental > Aquatic > Marine > Intertidal zone > Estuary | place: USA: Columbia River Estuary...
CATTGCGCGAGTGTAGCGGAGTTTAATTCGGGAGCCGACACCATAGCCGCCGCCTACCCAGCCCGTGTTCACGAGCCAGACATGGAGGTCTCCCTGCTGCATTCATTTCATCAGCATGGAGGCGTAGTCACTGGGATGCAAGGGCATGAACGGAGCCCCAAAACAAGCGGAAAACACTGCTTTGGGTTCAGTGACGCCGGCCTCCGTCCCGGCTACTTTGGCCGTGTATCCGGAAATAAAATGGTAGGCGGCTTGCTCGGGCCCCAACTTTGAGAGTGGAGGAAGGACCCCGTAGGCATCGCAGGTCAAAAAGAACACATTTTTCGGAGCCGGCCCACGCAGCCCGGGGGCGACATGGGTGATGTGCTCGATGGGGTAGGACACCCTGGTGTTCTCGGTAATGGTTTTGTCTGCGTAGTCGGGCACGCCGGCGTCGCTCATGACAATATTTTCCAAAATAGCCCCAGGCTTGATCGCGTTCCAAATGTCCGGTTCTTTCTCTTGAGAGAGGTCAATGACTTTGGCGTAGCAACCGCCTTCAAAGTTGAAGACGGTGCCGTCGGCCGTCCAGCCGTGCTCGTCGTCTCCAATGAGCAGGCGGTGGGGATCTGCCGATAAGGTGGTCTTTCCGGTGCCACTGAGTCCAAAGAATAGGGCCGTATCCCCGTTGTCGCCCAAATTGGCCGAACAGTGCATGGGGAAGGTGTCATGGAATTCTGGGTAGAGAAAGTTGAGTGCAGAGAAAATGCCTTTTTTAATCTCCCCTGTGTACCCCGTACCGCCAATAAGGATCGTCTTCTCGGCAAAACTTAGGATGGCGAAATTGGGCTGGCGCGTTCCGTCCACGGCGGGATCAGCATGAAAGTCTGGGGCGTGCAAAATGGTCCACTCAGGTTCAAAATTCGCCAGCTCTTCCGAGCTGGGCTCAATAAACATATTGAACGCAAACTGATTGTGCTCTGGATACTGATTGATAACCCGAATGGGCAGGCTCAATTGGGGATGGGCCCCGGCTTTTGCGTCGCGGACATAGAGCTTTCTGCCGTCCAAATAGGCGAGTACTTTCTTTTTAAGCGCCTTAAATGTGGCCTCGTCAAAGGGCTTATTCACTTTTCCCCACCAAACGCGGTCGGCGGTTAAGGCATCTTTGACAATGAAGCGATCTTCCGGAGAGCGGCCCGTAAAGGCGCCCGTAGCGATGCTTAACACGCCGTCGGCGGTCAATTGCGCGCGCTGGAGACGCAAGGCTTCTTGCGTTAGAAATTCAGGGGGGGCTTGGTAGACCACGGAGGCCTCCCGCAAGCCAAGGGCCGAAATCCACGAAACAGTGGATGGACTCCCAGAGGTTGGGGTATACATGCGAATTCAATCAAGGGTTAGAGCAAATGTAATTTACCTTCGTCCCCGAAAGTCTCTAAAACCAATCAGTTTTCAACACCCTTTCAGTGAAATCCATCGTTGTCCTAGGTGCTGGTCGCAGCACATCCGCCCTCATTGAATACCTCGCCACCCATTCCGATGCCGCGCAATGGCACCTCCATGTGGTGGACCAAGATGCCGAAACCTTGCAGGCCAAATGTGCGCCATACCCTGCCGTAGAGGCCCACACCGCGGATTTATCCCAAGAGTCTATTCGAAATTCGTGGATTGACCAGGCGGATGTTGTCGTCTCCATGCTCCCGGCGATGATGCATCCGGATGTGGCGCGTACATGCCTTCGGATGGGAAAACACCTCGTTACGGCATCCTACGCGAGCGAAGAAATGAAGGCACTCGATTCGCAGGCGCGCGAAAAAGGCTTGATTTTCCTCAATGAATGTGGGGTCGATCCAGGGATTGACCACATGTCGACGATGGAAATTTTGGAGAAGATTCGCCAAAAAGGAGGGGAAATCACTTCCTATGAGAGTTTTTGTGGTGGAATTCTAGCGCCTGAAAGTCCTAGCAATCCTTGGCAATACAAGTTCACCTGGAACCCGCGCAACGTGGTGATGGCGGGAGCAGGGGGAGCAGTCAAATTCATTCAAGAGGGCCTATACAAGTTCATTCCCTACCACAAGCTCTTCCGTCGCACCGAATTTCTCACTATTCCTGGCTACGGACGATTTGAAGGGTATGCCAACCGCGATTCCCTGAAGTACATCTCGGAGTACGGGTTAGACGGCATCCCCACGATGTATCGGGGAACCCTGCGTCGCCCTGGATTTTGCCGTGCCTGGGATGTTTTTGTCCAACTCGGAGCGACCGATGATAGCTACCGTATGGAAGGCGTGGCACGGATGACCCACCGCAGCTTTATCAACAGTTTCCTGGCCTATCATATATCGGATAGTGTCGAACTTAAGCTGATGCATTACCTACAGATTCCGCAAGATTCGGAGCTGATGGAGATGTTTGAATGGTTGGGGCTTTTCGCTGAGGAGCCCGTGGGTCTTTCGTCAGGTACCCCGGCCCAGGTACTCCAGCATATTTTGGAGAAAAAGTGGACCATGACTTCGGCGGATACCGACATGCTGGTCATGTGGCACCGCATTTATTATACCCTCCAAGGTCAAAAATTCCGTTTGGAGTCCTCCATGGTGTGCAAAGGAAAGTCAGCCCAAAATACGGCGATGGCCTTCACGGTTGGATTGCCAGTGGCCATGGCAACCCGCCTTGTGACCCTCGGCCTGATCCAAGAACGGGGCGTGCTCCTGCCTATGCGGAAAGAAGTGTATGCGCCGATTCTCGCTGAATTGGCGGAGTGGGGCATTCGCTTTGATGAGCGCCTCAGTGAGGTTTGAGCGCGATTAAAGCGTGTAAAGTTCGGGGGGAGCCTCGAGGCGAATATGCTTTTCGGCCTTGTTGACCTCCAAAACAAAGGCCTCAACCAAAGGGATTAAAATCAGATCCTCTTTACTTGGATGCCGGAGAACCAAGAGGGGTTGCCCCGGCCTATCCATCACTTCCTCCACCATTAGTTGGCCTTCAATGGCCGGATCGCTGGCCGTGTAGCCAATGATTTCGTGGTAGTAATATTGATCGTCATCGAGCTCGGGCAAGGCGTCGTCAGGCAAATAGACCGTGCGGCCGACGACGGCATCCACCTGGGCTTCCTCTACAACATCCTCAAGACGAACGATGAATTCGGCGGTGATGTGGCTTCGAATGCTTGAAATAAAGTAGGGGATAGGGGCTCCGGATTCTTCCAAAAAAAGAACATCCAGCGACGCATAGCGTGCTGGATGATCTGATTCGATATGGAGAATTACTTCTCCCTTGTATCCGTGTTTTTTCCGGAGGAATCCGAGTTGGAAATACCCCTCCATCAATCGATTATTCTGCCGTAGCTTCCTCAGAAGCCTCTTCGGTAGCCGGGGCTTCGTCCACTGCTACTTCTTCCGTAGCCGCTTCGGTAGCAGGAGCTTCTTCCGCTACAACTTCTTCAGTGGCCGTTTCGTCAGCAGGAGCTTCTTCCGCCACAACTTCTTCTACAACCTCCTCCGCGACGGGCTCAGGAGCATTCTTCGCAGCAATGGCGGCAGCACGTGCTTCCTTCACAGCGGCCTCTGCTTTGAGGCGCTCTTCTTTCGCGGTCTTCGCAGAAGTGTTCAAGTTTTCAATTTTCGCATCGATGCGGCCTGACTTGTCCGCAGACCATGCCTCAAAACGCGCCTCGGCTTGCTCAGCGGTCAAAGCGCCTTTCTGCACACCCAAAAGGAGGTGCTTCTTCATCATGACGCCCTTGTATTTAAGGATGGCGCGGGCCGTATTGGTGGGTTCGGCGCCTTTCATGATCCAATCCAATGCACGATCGAAATCGAGATCGATGGTGGCGGGGTTGGTATTGGGGTTGTACTGACCTATGTTCTCGATGTACTTACCATCGCGCTTGGCGCGTGCGTCGGCTGCGACGATCGTGAAGATGGGACGACCCTTGCGGCCGTGGCGTTGTAGGCGGATTTTTGTTGCCATGGGTTAATTGTTTTAAAAGAGTCCTAAACTCGGTTAATTAAGGAGGCGCAAAGATAAAACGAATTAGGCAATTCTCGTCAGCAAATCATGCCGACTTAAAATGTGGTGTTTTCCATCGTCGAGGGCAACCAAAAGGGCATTGTGCTCTTTACTCAAAGCTTCAATTCCTTCGAGTAAACTTGCCTTTCCCGGAAGGATGGGGAATGAGGCACCCATGACATGCTTCACGAGGGTTTCCATGCCCAATCCATCTGCAGAGAGGGCCTGAATGATGTGGCTTTCCGTTAAGCTACCCACAAATGTGGCGCCATCGTGTACCGGCAATTGGGAAATGCCATGCCGTTTTAAGGCTACGACCGCATTCATCAAAGGCTCCTCGGGTTGAATGGTAACCAAGGGTAGGTGGGAATGGGAAGAGACCGCCTGGGCCAAATTGCCATTTTCCTCTTTCAGAAACCCGCGTTCACGCATCCAGTCGTCGTTGTAAATCTTTCCGACATAGCGGCTACCGTGGTCATGAAAAAGGACCACACTCACGGCATCTTCAGGCAGGAGGTGCTTCAGCTGGCGCAAGCCTTGCAACGCTGAACCGCAGGAATATCCCAAGAGGAGTCCTTCCTTTTTGGCCAATTCACGCGCCACCAATGCCCCATCTCGGTCCGTCACTTTTTCAAAGCGGTCGATGAGATCAAAGTCTACGTTTTTGGGCAGGATATCTTCACCAATGCCTTCCGTGATGTATCCATAAATCTCCGAGGTGTCAAAGACCCCAGTTTCGTGGTATTTCTTAAATACGGAACCGTAGCTATCCACCCCCCAAATCTGAATGGCGGGATTCTTTTCTTTGAGGTACCTGGCGACCCCGGAAATGGTGCCACCGGTTCCCACACCGACGATGAAATGGGTAATTTTCCCCTCGGTTTGTTCCCAAATTTCTGGCCCCGTGCTTTCATAATGCGCCACCCGATTGCTAAGGTTGTCGTATTGATTGGGGAAGTAGGAATTGGGAATTTCCGAATTGAGGCGGCGCGCCACCGAATAGTAGGAGTCTGGGTGATCCGGCGATACATTGGTTGGGCAGACATAAATTTCTGCACCCAATGCCCGCAGCACATCCATTTTTTCTTTACTCTGCTTGTCGCTGAGCGTACAGATGAGCTTGTAGCCTTTGACGACGGCCGCGAGCGCGAGGCCCATGCCCGTGTTGCCTGAGGTACATTCGATAATCGTTCCGCCAGGTTTGAGTAAGCCGGCTTGCTCGGCGTCCTCCACCATTTTGAGCGCCATGCGGTCCTTGGTACTATGCCCGGGGTTGAAGTATTCCACTTTGGCGTACACGGTACCGGGGATACCTTCTACGGTCTTGTGCAATTTTACCATGGGCGTACGGCCGATGGTTTCTAAGATGTTCTCGAAGACGGACGGAGTTTGGCGGGTTGTGCTCATAGTCCGCAAAGGTAGGGCCTGCAGTTTATTGCCCTTCGTGGTAGGGGGTAGGGCGCAACAGGCTTTTTTGGCCCAACATCAAGGCTCCCTCCGTCTCCAAAACATGTGCCAGGGTAATTTGCTTTAGACTATGGACGGTCGCGTTGCGAACACTCACCAGCGCATCTTGAAGGGCGCAGGTTTCGGGGGATGCACATTCGGCGCAGGGCGCATAAAATCGGTGCGATGCGCAGGGGAGCAGGGCGATGGGACCCTCGAGCACGCGCACAACATCGGCCAGGCAAAGGTCCAAGCCCGCGGCCCCCAAACGGTAGCCCCCGTCACGACCTGATTGACTTTCCACCATGCCTTCTTGCCGGAGGTCGGCGAGGATGCGTTCGAGGAATTTTCGAGACACCTGAAGGGCCTCGGAAATGCGCACCACAGCCACCACACCCTCTCCTTGATGCCGCGCCAAATGCAGCAGCGCGTGAATGCCGTAGGTGGTTTTTCGATTCAGCACGAATTACTTCTTTTTCTTGGTGGGCTTAGCGTACAACTCATTGAGAATACCTGCTAAACGCACGCCACCCTGAAGTAAACGTTTATTCAATGTGGCGATGTGGTCATAGTTGTAAGAATAGCCCAAAGAGGTCGCCTCCGCCGGCGGATAGATGCCCATTCGAATCGCCTGGGATTCCTGGGCCCAATCGACGACGCTGCTTCTTTGCCATTCACTCACTTCCTCGGCGGTCGCGTGGTCTACCCAGGCCACATACTCCGTGAAACTCAATTGCTGATGGTCAATGAGATCAGAATCCCAAACGCGGTGCAAATTGCTGCTCTCGCCAAACCATTTGATTTTGCGGTCGTTGCCGCCTTTGTCCGTGCCGTTGCCCACGTGCAGGGGTTGGTGTAAATCTCCCACTAAGTGCGCGAGCATTTTTACGGCCATGGCTTCGTCTTCCGCGATTAAAAACGTCTTGGTTTGGATTTCAACTATGAGCTGATTTATCGTCCCAATGACATCTCCTTCTTCGGGATGGTCACACGTTTCATAGGTCAAACCATCGGGGATGGTGCAGTAATGCCAAGGATTCATGTGATTGTACGCACGGTTGGACTTGATGTGGTCCATCCAGTTGGCGCACATAGCGAGTGACTCGTCGCCCAGAATGCCTTGAACGGCCGCCGCAGCTTCCGCGTGGAGGTGGTTTTCCGCAATTTGGCCCACCACACGGTGGCCTGTTTGGCCCCACCCAAAGGCGGAAAGGGGGAGGAGGAGCGTGCCGACGGCCACGCGAGCGAAATGCAACATTTTTAGACGCATTGGATCAGAATTCATTCGTAGCCCATAAAGATACATCGGACCTGCACTCCCTATCTTAGCCGTCAACATTCATTGCTATGGCATACCAAGCACATCCTACGGCCGTCATTGATGAGGGCGCCCAAATAGGCGAGGGGACCAAAATTTGGCATTTCTCGCATATCATGGGCCCTTGCCAGATAGGAAAACACTGCAACTTGGGCCAAAACGTGGTCATCTCACCCGATGTGGTGTTAGGGAACAACGTGAAGGTTCAAAACAATGTGAGCATCTATACGGGCGTCACCTGCGACGACGATGTATTCTTGGGCCCTTCCTGTGTCTTCACTAACGTCGTAAACCCGCGCTCTGGGGTGAATCGTCGAGGTCAATACAGCCGAACCCATGTCGGAGTGGGTGCCAGTATTGGGGCCAATGCCACCATCGTTTGCGGCCATGACATTGGACCCTACGCCTTCATTGGCGCAGGCGCTGTGGTGACTAAAAACATTCCCGCCTATGCCCTGGTGGTCGGGAATCCCTCGAAGCAGATTGGCTGGATGAGCGAGTTTGGCCACCGCTTAGATTTTGATGACCAGGGCCGCGCCCAATGTCCCGAGAGCGGGGAGAGCTATGAACTCATTGACGGCCACGTCCTAAAACGATAATTTTCTCACTGACTACCGATTTTCCCTTGAACCCTTAATTCCATTTACGTTTTGTACCCCATCCACGCCCAAAGCCAACCCGAACTCGATGCGATCCGCGAAGCGGCCCGTGATTTTGCCCTTCAGCACATTGCTCCCCATGTCATGGAGTGGGATGAAGCACAAACCTTTCCGCTTCATGTTTTTCAAGCCATGGGCGAAATGGGCTTCATGGGGATGCTCGTGGATCCCAAATATGGCGGATCCGGGTTGGGGTATGCGGAATACATCACGGTCATCGACGAAATTTCTCAAGTATGCGGGAGCATTGGGCTGTCTTTGGCGGCGCACAATAGCTTGTGCACTCAGCACATCAACCAGTTTGGAACGGAAGACCAAAAAGCCAAATGGCTGCCTCGTTTAGCTACCGGCCAAATAGTGGGCGCTTGGGGCTTGACCGAAACCGGCACGGGAAGTGATGCAGGGGGCATGCACACCACCGCCATCTTGGACGGGGACGAATGGGTCCTGAATGGTTCGAAAAACTTTATCACCCACGCCATCACGGGCGAAGTGGCAGTGGTCATTGCACGCACCGGCGAGAAGGGCGATTCTCACGGAATGTCTGCGTTTGTGGTAGAAAAGGGTACACCGGGCTTCAGCGGCGGAAAAAAGGAGAACAAATTGGGCATGCGCGCCAGCGAGACCGCCTGCTTGTTCTTTGATCAGTGCCGCATTCCCAAAGACAATTTGCTCGGCCAGGTTGGGGAAGGCTTTATTCAGAGCATGAAGATCCTGGATGGAGGACGCATCTCCATCGCTGCGCTGTCACTTGGAATCGCCAAGGGCGCGCGCCACGCGGCGCTTCGATATAGCAAGGAGCGTGAGCAATTTGGCAAGGCTATTAGCCAATTCCAAGCGATTGCCTTTAAGCTCGCGGACATGGACACGGAAATCTATGCATCGGAGTTGATGATACGCCACGCCGGAAGTCTCAAGGATCAAGGGCTCAAAGTCACCAAGGAGTCAGCGATGGCCAAGTATTACGCAAGTGAAGTCGCTGTCCGGGTGGCCAACGAAGGGGTTCAAATCCACGGCGGATATGGTTTCACCAAGGATTACCCGGCCGAAAAATTCTACCGCGACGTCAAGCTTTGCACCATTGGTGAAGGCACGTCGGAAATTCAAAAACTGGTGATTTCCCGCGATATGCTGCGCTCTTAAACGCGCAATCCTTCGCTGAAACCTGCGTTTACTCATTTGCCCTTGACTTTCCTCCAATGAAGGGGTGAGGCACGTAAGTCAAAGTGTTACATTTGACATTGGTATAAAAACACGTATTGTGAAGCACGTTTTTCGAATTTTCGCTTTTCTCCTTTTTGCTCAGTCCGCCTTGGCCTCCCACTACCTCGGTGGAGAAATTACCTGGCGCTGTTTTGACAGCGGTCCGAATGCGGGCAAGTACAAGTTTTACGTCATTCTTTACCGGGAATGTGGAACAGGTGCTTCCACCTTCTTGCCCAATCCCGTCGTCTTGTCGACCAACGCCCCAGGGGGGTCGATTTCCTGTGCGCAGGTGGGCTCCGCTACGGACGTGTCACCCAATTGTTGGGATGGAACCCAAGAAATCAACTGCAACGGCGTGACTTCTGGCCAAGGAGCCGTCGAGGAGCGCCGCTACGAGTCAGGCTATATCACACTCAGTGGTGTGCCGCCTGCTGGGGGCTGGTACTTCACCTTCACGGATTGTTGCCGTCCTTCGATTACAAACTTGACGTCCTCATCGAGTTCGTACACGCTCCGTGCGTACATGTTCCCCTATACCATTAACGGGGTGCCCCAGAACGCGAACCCTTGCTATGACTCGTCTCCCCGCTTTTTGGAGCCACCCAGGTCCGTCATTTGTTCCGGCTACGAATACACCTATGCCCACAACGCCTTCGACGACGATTTGGATTCAGTCGTGTACAACTGGGCCTATCCTCAGACAACCAACAACGGCACCAATGCATCGTTTACCACGGGATATGCCTTCAACAATCCCTTTCCAAACGGTGGCAACACGGTGAGTTTTAACCAGCAAACTGGGGCGATGACATTCAACCCCTCAGCAGGAGGCTCTTTCGCTTCATGCGTGGAAGTCAGTGCCTACCGTTGCAACCAGAAAATTGCTTCCGTCTACCGCGATATTCCCGTCATCATTCGAACGGACTGTGGTTACAACACACCGCCAACAGTGCAAATCAACAACATTCCCAACTATCCCGCGCTGACCCCCGTGGTCGCTTCCGGCGATACGCTCTACTGGGAAACAACGGTTTATGCAGGTCAGCAGGTGAAGTTTGATCTGGTGTCACAGGATGCCCAATTGTTGCCAAACTTCTTGCCGCAAACGATTGAATTCTCGCCGTCAGGAGGACAATTGGGTGTGCCTTTAAACAACCCGAACTCAGGCTGTTTGAACCCTCCGTGCGCCACCGTCAACCCCAAATCTCCCCAAACATCCTTTACCTCGACGCTGAACAACGAGATTTCTTTTGACTGGATGACGAATTGCAACCACATATCTTACCAAAACAATTCTTGTGGGAATCCGACAAACCGGTATGTCTTTGCGCTTCGAATGCAAGACAACTTCTGCGTTGCTCCAGCGATCCGCGTGGCGTCCGTGGTGATTAATGTGGTGTCCACCATTCCCGTCCCACCAGACTTGAGCCAGGCTTGTGTGTCCCAAGAGCCGGGGGGAGGTTTGACCGTAGATTGGGGCACCCCGCTCGATACTGGTATGAACTTTGACGCCTACGTGATTTTCCGGGGCTCGTCTCCCACTGTGCCTTTTGTTGCGATCGACACCATCTACAACTACAGCACCCTTTCGTATACAGATCTCACCCCTTTATCTGGCGCGAACTACTATTATCTGCGCACCTTGGGCGGGTGTGGTTACACCTCCCAAACATCCGATACGGTTCGTTTGATGGAAATGTCCGTCACGCCCATTCCTCCCACAAATTCTTCCGTAGCGCAGCTGGATTGGAACGCCCCGTATGTCGGAGCGACTCCTACGTACGAAATTTGGCGTCGTCCTCAGGGAACAGGAGCGGCAGGATGGAGTATGGTTTCGACCACCACCAACAAGACGTACAACGATACGGTCAATATCTGTGGACAAGACTTGGAATACCAAATCCGCATCAACGGGGCATGCAACTCGACGATTGACGGTGGATTCTTCTCAGATCAAAACAACACAGATGTGTTGAAGATCGATTCTGTGACAGTCAACGGTGGTACCGCATTGATATCATGGACTCCTGGCACCAATGGCGATATTGTGAACTACGACATTCTGGAGTGGGTGCCCGGAACGGGATGGAATTCCATCGCGACGGTGCCGAACACCGTATCCATGCCTTACCCATTGCCAGGGGCCGCACCAGGATCTTCCGTGAAGCGCTATAAGGTGATGTCGACCGACAGTTGTGGCAATCAGAGCTCAGACTTGCTCGTGGCGGCCCATAACAACATGCTTCTCACGGAGAACATGGATCCTTGTGAGGGCATCATGCGCTTGCGTTGGAACCAATACCGTGGCTGGGCCGGTGGGGTCAAGGAATACCGCGTTTTAGCAGATGTCACGCCACCCGGTGGTCCGACCCAAATCGGGGTCCTCTTGGCGACCAAAGCTCCCGGTGATACCGCGTTCAATACCCGTGATCTCATTGGTGGATGGTCCTATTGCTACTACATCCGTGCGGTAGATACCGCGGGACAACGCTTTAGCTCTTCCAATGAAGTATGCATCAATTCGTTGGCTGTTCAGCGCTCACGTTTGCTATACTTGGCGAAGACGTCCGTGCGCAATGACAATGCAGTCGAACTGGTCACCTTCATAGATAAAGATGCAGACATTATTCACTTTGATCTGCAGCGTGCGGACCGAGATGGTGCTCCGTTCACCTCACTCGGATTGATTCCCAAACCCGTTTCCCCTCCTTGGGAGATTCGATTCAAGGACTTCTCCGCAGACCCCGCCAACCACCGGTACCTGTACCGTTTTGTGGCCACGGATAGCTGTGGTGGCATAGATACGGCGTCCAATATTGGTACCAACATCTTGTTGGAAGTGGAGCCGGCAGACAACTTAATGAACATTCTGACCTGGAATCCTTACCGTGACTTTATGGGCGGCGTCTTGAAATACGACATCTACCGCTCCATCGGAGAAGGAGCGGGGATGACCTTCGTAGGCACGACGACGGACACCATCTTCACGGACAACATTCGCCCAACTGGGGATAACGTTGGAATTTTCTGCTACAAAGTGGTCGCCACGGAAGGGCCGAGTTTGCTCAACTTTACGGACTATGACGGAAGCGTCTTCACCTCGGTGTCCAATGTCGCGTGTGCGGAACACAAGCCGCGTATTTTCATCCCGAATTCGTTTAGTCCGAGCTCGCTTCAGGTGGAGAACCGTACATGGAGACCCAAACAAGTCTACGTCGAATCCGGCAGCTACAAGTTGGAAATCATGGACCGCTGGGGCAATATTGTCTTCAGTACCACGAATGAAAACACCGGATGGGATGGAACCATCGATGGGGTCAAGGCCAGTGAAGGCAGTTACATCTATCAATTGAACTTCCGCTCCAAGCAGGGTGAGCCGATTGAAATGCGTGGCACATTGCTATTGCTTTACTAAGCCGCGCTCACTGAAATGCATGAAAAGCCGCCCCCATCCGGGGCGGCTTTTTCGTTATCTTTGCATGCAATTTAGACCGTAAATTGCGCCATGGAATCCAACCTCACCAAAGTCATCGGAGAGTACCTCACGTACGATGACGTCCTCCTTATCCCTGCTTACTCTGAAGTCCTGCCGCGCGATGTGAGCATTGAGTCGAAGTTCACACGGAACATAACGCTTAAGACGCCCATTATCAGCTCCGCCATGGACACGGTGACGGAAGCCGGCATGGCGATTGCCATGGCTCAAGACGGAGGCATTGGCGTTTTACATAAGAACATGACGGCCGAGAAGCAGGCCATGGAAGTCCGCAAAGTGAAGCGGGCCGAAAGCGGTATGATCATGGATCCCGTAACGTTGACGGCTGCGTCCCTAATAGGAGAAGCCAAGCGCCTTATGGCGGAATACCGGATTGGAGGCATCCCCGTAGTCAACGAAGAAAAGGCGCTGGTGGGCATCATCACCAACCGAGACCTGCGGTTTGAGACAGACGATCACAAAAAGGTCGGTGAAGTCATGACGGCACAACCCTTGGTGACCGCCTCTGAAAACACCACCATGGAGGAAGCAGAGCTGATCCTTCAAAAAAATAAGATTGAAAAGTTGCCCGTGATCAAGGCCGACGGTTCCTTGATGGGCTTGATTACCTACCGCGACATCAGCAAAAAACGCAACAAGCCGAATGCCAACAAAGATGCATACGGGCGCTTGCGCGTTGCCGCAGCGGTCGGAGTTACGCCGGACATATTGGACCGCGTGAGCCTTCTCGTCGCGGCGAATGTGGATGCCATTGTCATTGATACGGCCCATGGCCATACTCGCGGGGTGGTCGATGCTTTGAAAAAAGTGAAAACGCAATTTCCCGATTTGGACGTGGTTGTGGGAAATATCGCTACGGCGGAAGCCGCCAAATACTTGGTTGAGGCGGGTGCGGATGCGGTCAAGGTGGGCATCGGACCCGGATCGATTTGTACCACGCGCGTCGTAGCCGGGGTAGGCGTTCCCCAGTTGAGTGCCGTCATGGTCGTGGCTCAGGCGATTAAAGGTTCCGGGGTGCCCGTGATTGCCGATGGCGGCATTCGCTACACCGGCGATATCGTGAAGGCCATAGCAGCCGGCGCGGATTCCGTGATGCTGGGCTCCTTACTCGCGGGCACGAATGAAGCACCGGGTGAATCCATCATTTTGGATGGACGCCGCTTTAAGTCCTATCGAGGAATGGGCTCCGTCGAAGCCATGGAAGCGGGATCCAAGGATCGCTACTTCCAAGATGTGGAGGACGACATTAAAAAGCTGGTTCCCGAAGGCATTGTGGGCCGCGTGCCCTACAAAGGCGAGGTCAAAGACGTGATGTACCAATTTATCGGTGGGCTGCGCGCAGGCATGGGCTACTGTGGTGCGCAAAGTATTGAGATTCTCCAGGAAAAAGGCCAATTTGTTCGCATCACCGCATCGGGAATTGCCGAAAGCCATCCCCATGATGTCACCATCACTCGGGAAGCGCCTAATTACAGCCGCTAAACGCTGATTTTACTCCGGAGCGTTCCGACGCTCTTGTTCCTGAATCGCTTGAAATTCGGCATAGCAGCGCATGAGGCTTTGCAGCAGATCATAGTCGGTGGCGGCATACACCGCGCTCTCGTTCCAGTGGCAGAAGAGGAGGAACTCCTCAATTTGGCTCGGCGTGAGGCCCGTCAATTCAAACAAAGCAGACCGGTTGGTGCTTTCTGAGAGTTTTTCTCGGAAGGACTCGCTTTCGAGTATTTCTTGGAGCTCTCGCCATTGCCGTGGACGATTGCCGAACTGGTCATATAACAAATCAATGGGATTGGCCATCGTCGGCTTCACGCGTTGGGGTACTTGGATGCTAGATCCTTCAGGTCGTCCAGGGGAGGACATGGGCATTTCCTTTGGGAGGTTGCTGGTCAATTTATACGCGGTGACCGGCACCTCATCCAGGAGGTAATTCTGTGGGAGCAGTTCGATGCGCACTTTTTCCGCGTCACGCGCCCATGCATAGCGGTAGGCAAACCCTGCCTTGGAAAAGACGAGGGTGTCTCCCGCTTGAGCGTACACTTCAAACCGGCCACGCTCGTCGGACGTCAAAGCGGTTTCATTGCGGGCATTGACAATGATGACCCAGGGCACGGCTTCCTGGCTCTTCTCCTCGACAATCTGCCCAGCAAAACGAACCATCTCTTGGCCCCATAGGCCCAGAGGGAGGGCCAAAAATGTAAAAAGCAGACGTCTGTGCATGAGATTCGTGAAAATTACAACAACCATGCCTGAGACAATGCCGATATTTGTGGTTCAAAACCATCCCCATGTCGGACGATAAGAAAATCATTTTTTCCATGTCGGGAGTCTCCAAGATTCTCCCGAACAACAACAAAGCCATCCTGAAGGACATCTACCTCAGCTTCTTTTATGGAGCTAAGATTGGTATTATTGGTCTCAATGGTTCAGGTAAATCCACCTTGATGAAGATCATCGCTGGGATCGAAAAGAACTTCCAAGGAGACGTAGTCTTCTCACCAGGGTATACTGTGGGATATTTGGAGCAAGAGCCCCAGTTGGATGAGACCAAAACGGTCATGGATATTGTCAAAGAAGGCATGGCCGAGACGGTCGCCCTATTGGAGGAGTACAACCAAATTAATGACCAATTTGGCCTGCCGGAGGTCTACGAGAATCCAGACAAAATGGAGAAACTCATGAACCGCCAAGCCGAATTGCAAGACCGCATTGATGCGAGCAACGCCTGGGAGCTGGATACGGTTTTGGCCCGAGCGATGGACGCCTTGCAATGTCCTGAAGGGGATACGCCTATTTCGGTCCTTTCGGGGGGTGAGCGTCGCCGTGTAGCACTGTGCCGTTTGCTTTTGCAAAACCCGGACGTCCTTCTCTTGGACGAACCGACGAACCACTTGGACGCGGAATCCATTCTATGGCTAGAGCATCACTTGCAGCAATACCGGGGTACCATTATCGCGGTCACACACGACCGCTACTTCCTGGATAATGTCGCGGGGTGGATATTGGAATTGGACCGAGGGGAAGGCATCCCTTGGAAAGGAAATTATTCTTCTTGGCTCGAGCAGAAGACCAAACGCATGGAGCAGGAAGAGAAGCAAGTCACGAAACGCCGAAAGACGCTGGAGCGAGAACTCGAATGGGTGCGTATGAACCCCAAAGGCCGCCAAGCCAAATCCAAAGCGCGTTTGTCTAGCTACGATAAGCTCATGAACGAGGAGCAAAGGGAAAAGGAGCAACGCCTGGAAATCTACATTCCGAACGGACCCCGTTTGGGTACCAACGTGATTGCCGCGGAGCACGTGAAAAAAGGATTCGGGGATCGCCTGCTTTATGAAGACTTGAATTTTAATCTTCCCCCCGCAGGCATCGTAGGCATTGTTGGCCCCAACGGCGCCGGTAAAACGACGATCTTCCGAATGATCATGGACCAGCTTCAGCCTGATGGCGGGGCGTTCAAAGTGGGTGAAACCGCCAAAATCTCCTACGTTGACCAGAGTCACGCCAAATTAGACCCTGAAAAGTCCATCTATGAGATCATCGGAGACGGTCAGGAACAGTTTGAAATGGGTGGACAGATCGTGAATGCGCGAGCATATTTGGCCCGATTTAATTTTAGTGGCGGCGACCAATCCAAAAAGATTGGTATCCTCTCAGGTGGAGAGCGCAACCGCTTGCACCTCGCCATGGCACTCAAGGAGGGCGGCAACGTTCTCCTTCTTGACGAACCTACCAACGATTTGGATATCAACACATTGCGAGCACTGGAGGAAGGCTTGGATCATTTTGCGGGATGTGCCGTCATCATTTCACACGATCGCTGGTTCTTGGACCGCGTTTGTACGCATATCCTCGCATTTGAAGGGGATTCTCAAGTGTATTATTTTGAAGGCTCCTTTTCAGACTATGAGGAGAACAAGAAGAAGCGTTTGGGTGGAACCTCTGCGGAACCGAAAAAATTCAAATACAAGAAACTCGTCAAATAATGAAGCCACGTGTAGCCAAAGGGACCCGGGATTTTTCGGCGGCGGAAGTCGCCAAGCGTCACTATGTGATGTCCATTCTCCGTGAGACCTTTGAAATATTCGGCTACAGCCCCTTGGAAACACCCAGCTTTGAGAACATCGAAACGTTGATGGGAAAGTATGGCGAAGAGGGTGACCGCTTAATTTTTAAAATTTTACGTTCGGGTGATTTCTTGCGCCACGCATCCAATCCGACTGAGCCCAAGGCCTCGGAAATTGCGGACAAGGCCCTTCGCTACGATTTAACGGTGCCTTTTGCGCGCTACGTGGTCCAAAACGCGGGACAATTGGCACTGCCCTTCAAACGCTACCAGATGCAACCGGTTTGGCGTGCGGACAATCCGCAAAAAGGTCGCTTCCGTGAGTTTTATCAGTGCGACGCGGATGTGGTAGGCTCCAAGAGCCTGTGGCAGGAGGTTGAATTGGTTCATTTGTACCACCAAGCGTTTTCTACCCTGCGCCTTCCGGTAACGATTCGGCTCAACAACCGCAAGGTCCTAGCTGGGATTGCAGAGGTCAGTGGAGTGGGAGACCGCCTCGTTGACTTCACCGTCGCCCTCGATAAATTGGACAAGATTGGTCGAGAGGGTGTGGTGGCTGAATTGGAAGCCAAAGGCTTTACCGCCGAGGAGATACGTCACCTGGAACCCTCCATGCAACCCTTTGCCTCCTCGTTGGATTCCTTAGCATTTTTACGAAGCTGGCTGGCCTCTTCATCTGTGGGCATGCAAGGCGTGGAGGAATTAGAATTTGTGCTAAGTCATGTGGGCGAGGTGTCCACGGTGGTAGACATCACCCTCGCGCGCGGTTTGAATTATTACACCGGCTGCATCATGGAGGTCACTGCCAATGAGGTCGCCATGGGAAGTGTAGGGGGCGGTGGACGCTACGACGACCTCACGGGAATTTTCGGCCTGCGAGATGTTTCGGGAGTAGGAATTAGCTTCGGACTGGACCGCATCATTCTATGCTTGGAGGATCTCAAGCGCTTGCCTGCGGCCTTAACGGCTGGTCCCCGTGCGCTCATGTTCCATCTGAGTGAAGAAGACGGAGCAGCGGCCTATCAGCTGACCGCCCAACTGCGTAAGCAAGGCCTGCATATTGAGTTTTATCCCGAACCTGCGAAGGTCAAAAAGCAGTTTGATTATGCCCTAAAGCGCGAAATCCCCTACGTGCTCTTCTATGGTGGCGCGGAACAGGCTGAGGGCCTCGTCCAAATCAAGAACATCACGACCGGAGACCAAGAGTCTGTCCCCGTTGACCAAGTCGCCGCGCGAATCGCGACGCTTTAAACATTGTATCCGGCCCACTTCCGACGGTACGAACCGTCAGGGTCATAGGTTTCTGCTTGCTTGAGGGTATTGAATTGCCGGATAGGTCGGGGGTCATTCCCGCATTGAGCGAGGTAGGCCCAATTTCCCCAGTTGGCCGCTGGATCGTAGTCCAAGAGTTGGGACTCAAAGTAGGCCGCACCGATACGCCAGGGTTGCTGAAGGTTATGAATCCAGTAGGAGGCCAAGTTTTGGCGCGCCCGGTTGGATGTATATCCCGTGGCAGCCAACTCACGCATGCCGGCATCGACCAACGCATCACCTGTCCGCCCAGTGATCCATTGGTTCAATCGGCGAGCATCCCCAGATATGCGCGAGGGGCCGGATTCCTTTAGTCCACCTGGGCGAAAGAGGCGGGTCCCTTCCGTGTAGGCCACCCATTGGAAGTATTCGCGCCACAGCAATTCAAACCGAATCCAGTACACCTCTTCGGATCCGCCCAGTTGCTTCTCCAATTCCAAGCAGGCGTTCCAGATGCGTTGCGGGGAGAGCAAACCTAGACTGAGGTAGAGGGAAAATTTGGTCGAGTCGTTCCAGCGCAGCATGCCGTTGCGTTGCGTTTTGTATTGGGTTGCTGGACCATGGGGGCGGATGTATTCGTGCAATCGAGTCCACGCGTCGGCCTCTGTAGGGCGAGTCGGTAGGGTGAACGCTCCCATAGGCGAGGGTGAAATCTTTGGCGGTTTCCAAGGGCCAAGGGCAAAAGTCTTCGCGCCGCGATGCGCTTCTATGCGCTTACGAAAGGGCGTGAACGTGGGTTCAAGGACCGCACTTAAGGCTTCCTCTGGAGAGAACAAGGTGTATGTGTGGAAACCTTGGTGGGCTATTCCCGTAGCGATGACGACCTTCTCCGCTTGGCGCTCCTCCCACGCATAACCATGGGAGAAGACGACGAGGTCGACGTGATGCTTTGCTAGATAGTCGAGGAGGGGACCTTGGACCAATCGGTGCGACAGGCCGTATTGGCGAACCTGGTACCCAAAGGACTCCCAGGCCTGTTCTTCCCACCTTTGGCGAGTGGAAGACATCCTCGGTAGCGCGAGGGGGCTCTCCGAAATTCGCGCGTGTTCGGCATTGTGCGGCTCCCGGAGTATGGTCAAGGAAGACCCTGGCTCCGAGAGGCGTTCCTGAATGTCGTCCCATAGGGCATTGTCTGCGAGACGCAAATCACGCCGCGTCCACCACAAAATATTCATAATTCCTCCACATGTTCATGGAGCCACGCTGCCCGCTCCAGCAAGGCGTGCTGTCTCTCCGGTGTAAACCTGTCCCAGGTGCGGTAGACCATACCGATTCGGGGGTTTTGGGCCAAGCGCTCGCGATGGCGGTGGTGAAATTCCCAATACAACGCATTGAAAGGACAGCTGTTGGGGCCATCCTTGTCCTGAACCGAGTAGGCGCACCCACGGCAATGGTTGGACATCTTGTGGATGTATGCCCCACTGGAGACATAGGGTTTACTGCCCAATATGCCTCCATCGGCAAACTGGCTCATGCCCCGGGTGTTGGGCATTTCGACCCATTCAATCGCGTCCAGATAAATCCCCAGGTACCAGGCATCGACCGAATCTGGATCCAATCCAAGGAGTAGGGCGATATTCCCGGTCACCATCAACCGCTGAATATGGTGGGCATAGCTGTGCTGAAGACTTTGATGGATGGCTTGAGAAACGCAGCGCATCTTCGTTTTACCGGTGTAGAACCAGTCAGGCATGGCCTGACGGTGTGCCAGGGCATTGAGGGTCGCGTATTCGGGCATTTGGGCCCAATAAATCCCGCGCACATATTCCCGCCAGCCCATCACCTGGCGGATAAAGCCCTCGGCCGAAGAAAGTGAAACACGCTCCGCTCGGTAGGCCGACTCCACGGACTCCAAGAGCTCAAGAGGAGTAAGCATCTTCGTGTTGAGCGCAAAACTGATTCGCGCATGGTAGAGAAAGGGCGCATCGTCGACCAAGGCGTCTTGGTATGGACCAAAAGAGGGCAGGAGGTGCTCGATGAAAAAGTTCCACACTTCTAAGGCCTCGGTTCGATCCAAAGGCCAAGGGAAGGCCTCCGCGGCGGACCGCCCCCATTTGGGTAAGCCCACCTCATCCAATTCTGCATCCAAAGCACGCAAATCGTGGGAGAAGGTCCAAGCTGAGGGGATGGGCTGCTTGGCAGGCCATGGCTTACGATTTTCGGCATCGTAATTCCAGGAGCCCCCGTGGGGTTGTTCTCCGTCCATCAGGATGCCTGTTTTCTTTCTCTGGTCCCGGTAAAACGACTCCATGAGATAGGTTTTCTTCCCGGCAAAGAAGGCCGCCACATGATGGCGTTCCGTCATAAAATGTTCGGAGGAAACCACCTGCGCCATCAGTGGACGAAGGGCCGCATCCAACCGGTATTCATCCGGCTCTTGCATTTCCCATTGATGCACCCTTCCGTCCTTTTGTGCCTTGGCCACATAGCTGGCCAAATCTCGAACCCCCGCGCCAATGGGGACATAGGTGACGGCATGTCCTTTAGATTCGAGCCATGCGGCAAAGCGGCGCATGGCGGCCAAGAAACCCAGCATCTTCTGACGGTGCTGGGGCGCATAGGTTTGTTCGTCGTGTGCCTCGATGAGGAAGTATCGGACGGATGGATCCACTCGCTGGTACCAGGAATGCCCAGGGTGGAGTTGGTCTCCCAGGATAAGTCGACCGGTAATCATGCGTTTTTGTGTTTGGCGCAGCCCTTAGAACAATACTTCACGTTTTCCCAATCCCGCTCCCATTTTTTTCGCCACGAAAAAGGGCGTTGGCAGGTGGAGCAGATTTTTTGGGGCAGGTCGGCTTTTTTCATGGCTTCGCGTAAGGCCGCGGGCCGCCCAAGATATGTGCTTGGCCATACTGGTCCAGTCCGATACTGTGCAACAAGGAGGCACTATCCACCCAATGTCCCGATGGGAGGGGGTGGTGCGCCGCACGCACGGCGTGAATGTCAAAGACGTACAAGGCAGTGCCGTTGGACAGTTCATGGATTTCATGCACCTCGAGCGCGAGGTTCCATCCCGCTTCTGGGAGATAGGCTACCGGGAATCCTTTCCAGCGCTCATAGGCCCATCCCAAGCGTTCCAATTCGGAGGTGTTCTCGTCGTAGGCTGCGCTAGCCTGGTGCACTTGGTCAGCGCACACAACAGGCATGGCATGGAGGCTCGCCCAGGGTGTTTGGGCCAGGTTTGTCCGCGTCTGGTGCCCAGAGGATTCGGGACGAAGGAGGATGCCTACCCGGGCGGGATCTGCACCGACATGGAGAATTTGGGACATGGGCGCGGCGTTCCAGACCTTTCCTTCGGTCACCAGAAGGGGAACGATGCGGGCCCCGTAGAGCGAATTAAAGAAATGTCCCCGTTGATGACGAGGCCAATGGCTCCATTCGGCGGAGGTCCACTCGTGGAGGTTCATGCCGTGCGCAATCGGCCCATTCCGCCATTGACTCCAATAACTTCGCCGGATATCCATGTGGAGCGCAACAGCGTGCAGCTTATCTCAGCGATGTCCGCGACGGTTCCTACCCGCTTGAGCGGATGGCGCTCCGCGGCGGCGGCGGCGCGCGCCTCATTACCAAGCAACTTGGCGGCCAAAGGGGTGTCCGTCAACGACGGCGCGATACAGTTCACCCGAACATGCGGAGCCCATTCGGCAGCCAAACTGCGGGCAAGCCCTTCTACCGCTCCTTTGGCCATAGCAATACTGGCATGGAAAGGCATGCCTTGACTGACGGCCACCGTGCTGAATAATAGCACCGACCCTTGTCCGGCCTTCAGGGCCTTTTCCGCGACTTGGAGGACGTGGGTGGCACCCAAGGCGTTGATGTGAAAATCAGCCAAGAAATCCGCTGGCTTTAGACTCTTAAACGGTTTCAGGTTGATGCTCCCCGGAGCGTACACAACACCCGAGAGAGTTTCCGGAAGGTGTTCAACGGTAAGATCTTCCGCCGCAAAGGTCAAGGAGGTCAAATGGGAATGCTGGTAGTCCACGGCTTCGCGGGAGACTCCCAAGACGGTGTGCCCCGCTTGGCAAAGCTGTTCGGCGATGGCCCGCCCAATTCCTTGACGGTGTCCAATAACTAAGATGGGATGTTGCATACGGCTCTAACAACAGAGCACCTATTTTTGTTGAAACCCTAGACCCTCATTTCATGAAACGTACGGCCCTCACTCTTCAGCACGCTTGGTCTCTTGACGATTGGCAGGCCCTGGCCGATGGAAAGGCGCGCATCGCCCTCGATTCGGACAGCAAGCTACGCGTCGTGGCCAACCGACAGGCCCTGATGGCACGGGTGGAGCGCGGGGAC
>Ga0102826_1000168_pt1 | contig 19248 bp, 18 predicted proteins | sample ColrivemetaGS737_FD_84972 | JGI IMG/M metagenome (GOLD analysis project Ga0102826, IMG submission 84972) | Estuarine microbial communities from the Columbia River estuary - metaG S.737 | ecosystem: Environmental > Aquatic > Marine > Intertidal zone > Estuary | place: USA: Columbia River Estuary...
CGTTTTCCTCCATAATCAAGGACCCCACCCCGGCGGTGCCACCCCGGCCCAAAGTCTGCCCAACAGCGCCCGGCACATAAGCCAGCGCATGGGCAGTCACCATGCCCCCACGGTTGCGCAGCAGGTTCGACGCGCGTTTGGCGCCGGTTCCGCCCACGGGGATCCAGCCCGCCACGGCACTGTGCCGGTCAAAGACTTCTGGGGAGACCAGCACACGGTCGGCCAGATCGAAGAAAGCATTCTGGCTGTCCAGCCAGACAAAACGCGAGCACAGCTCATCGAGCCCGTCGTCCCGAGCCTCCTCGCGAGCGGCACGTTTGCCCAAGAGCCTCTCGGCGATCTCCTCGGGGTCCTCGGGGTCCTCGGTAGCGCCCGTATCAGCACCCGAGACGTCCTTGCCCGCGACAGCTCCTCGGCGCTCGAAGTCGGCACGCGCCAGGAAACCTTCTCCAGAGACAGCCCCGTCCCACGGCAGACCCAGAGCCTGCGCCGCAGCAGCCTGTGCTTCATACTCGGCGACCATCATGGCCCGGAAATCCATCGTACTCAGATCCGCGCAAGACGCGTGCGAGCACTTCATTAGGCCGCCACCCAAAAACGCGAACCCTGTCTCGGGACGGTCGGAGTGTTCGGCGATGTTAGGACAGCGCGCCTCGACGACACCGGCGCGAACCTGAACGGGCTCCTGACCGAGCGCCTGCGCCAGAACGATTATAGGCTCCGGATCAGATAGGTCAGCAACCCTGGCCAATGCTCCGGCAGCCGACGCAACCCCCAGTGCGGCAGAGCTGGATCCGGCTCCCGACGGCAGGTCCTCGTCCCGCCAGTCGTCTGTCTCCAGCAGGATCGAGCCCATGCGATCGACGTTAGCAACCGCGTCGGCGTCCCCCAAAAACAATCCCACCCTAGGCGAGACACCCTCGACCAGATACTTGTCTTTGCTGTTCACCCCCATCGGCAGCCGCACGTACCGAGCGGCGTCCATCACGTCGTCGGTCAGCCCGCGTGCCACCAACCAGGCCCGAAGGAGAGCCAGGTCCCGCCACCCAGACAAGTCATCGCGCGTCACGGGTTTGTCTAGTTTCCAGATCCAAGTCTGGTTCCCCGGCGAGGTCTCCACCCGGAAGTTCGGCGGCGGGAACCCTCGGCCCAGAACCGTGTCCCAGTCAGCCAAAGAGGCTTTGGTTCCGATATCGTCGCAGATCAGAACCCTTTGGGTCTCGACACCAGAGCTCGATCGGCGTGTCTCGGCAGCGCCCAGCTCGCCAATACAGAAGTAAAAATCGCCCGCATCACAATCCACAGAGCTGAGCCAGGAAAAACCTCGACGGCCTGCCCAGTTCTCTGCGCCTTTTACGAACCCGCAGGTCCAGATGTTCTCAAGACTGTCTGCACCATAAAGAGCAGTCAACATGTCCTTGGCGACGGCGGGGCCTGTCACAGGCACGGGCGTACCGCTCAACCGATCAGTTCTTCTGCCGCGTCGTCCACAGAGACACAGGCGAAGACGCCCGCGACGCCCAGCGCCTCAGCGGCGCGCAGCTCTTGCGCGCCCAACTGTTCGCAGAGCTCAAGCGTAGGCACCCCGGGCACGGCAATGGCGCCCCACGGCAAAAACACGTACAGGATGAAAGTCGGCATGGCGGCGGGCCTCCGGTTATGGGGGGGGGGAAATGGGGTGTCCGGTTTGTCGTCCGACAACAGACAGCGCACCCAAGAACGCACACCAAGACACCCTTTGTCAAGCTCGTCAGGAAAAAATTAACCGTTCACCGCCGCGCGCAGATAGTCTGGGTCCAAGTGGGCGTAGTGCTTGGCCGTCGTGGCGACGCTGTCTCCCAGCACAGCAGCAATCTGGTCCATCGGCACACCTCGACGGGCTCTCAGCGTGGCCCAGGTGCGGCGCAGGTCGTGCCGAACCACCGGCGGGATATCCAGACTGTCCCGGAATGTCCCCCAGGATCGGCGCACCGAGCCACCCCCGGCAACGACAAAAGGGTCTCCCGCCATTTGGGCCTCGATCGTGGCCCGCGCCAGGACAGGGCGCAAACGGTCAGATATCGGCACCGGAACCCGGCGCTTTTTGGTCTGTCGCGACCGCCCCAGGTCCCGGAAATCGACGATCCCAACGGCGAGGTCTACTTGATCGACGCGCAGCTTCTCGATGGATTTGGCCCTCGCGGCGGTCTCCAGAGCCAGACAAACGAACAGCCCCACTCGGCGCTGCGCCCGGGACAGGCTTCCATCCTCGAACCGCACAACGGCAGCCGTCCACAGGACTTCCACCTCGGCCTCAGACAAGACTACCTGCCGGGGTGCCCCCTCCTCGGGTAGCTCGATCAACGGCAGATCTGCGTTTCGGGGTATAATTCTTTTGCGCTTGCCCCAATTCAACATGGCCGTGAGCGCGCCCAGCTCCCGCCGGACCGTCGGGCCCTTGACCCTCCGGCGGCGCTGCGCAACGTATTGCTCGATATCCATGTCAGTCAGCGTCGTCGGCGCGTGCGAACCCAGCACCTCCAACACGCGGTCTAGGCTGCCCTCAGTTGTTTTCCCGGCAGGTCTGCCCACCATGCGTTTTGCAGACAGATATTGGTCGGCAAGGCTGGTCAGCGTATCCCCCGGGCCGCCGCCCGAGATATGCTTGACGGCGTTCGCGGCGGCTAACCACGCCCGGTATTCGGCGTCCGCCCGCGCACGATCCTTTGTGCGAAACGAGAAAGCGCGCGTTCGTGCTGCGCCGGTGACAGGGTCCCGCTCGGTCCAGCGCACCTCGTAGTTTCCGCTTCGGCTGACACACGGGTATCTAGGCAAGGACTGACTGCCTTGCCCCGACCAACGGGCTTGCTGCATCGTATAAACTCCCTCTTGGTGATGTACCGCTCAAGGTCCGACGCCCGGATCAGCACCGGGCGCCCGCCGATGTACGGCAGTTTCTTCTCACGGCGCAGACGCGCCACGGTGCCGACCGAACAGCGCAGCCTCTCAGCCACCTCGGTTTGCAGCAGCAGCGCGTCACCCTCAAAAGCCCGAGGCATCAGGACGAAGTGCCGTTCTCGTCGGCCTCCTGCACGATCGCGACAATTTTCATCGCGGCAGCAGTGGGCAGGATCGCGTGAACGTCCAAGCGAACTTTGCCGGGCGAGCTCTCCAGCGCGGTGAAACTCAGCACCGGTTGCGCGGCAGAGGTCACCCGCCGGGACAGGTTGTCCGGCCAAAGAGCCATCGGCGTTGTCTCCAGAGCCGTGCAGAGCTTACGGAAGTTTTCCGGGTTGGGTCGGCTGTTACCCAGCTCATAGGCAGACACGCGGTCGCGGTTTTTCGCCGCTTTGTAGCCCGCTGCGGTTATCTCCTCGCCCCAAACCAGACGCGCCAGGTCGGATTGAGACAGTTTTCGTAATTCCCGGGCGGCACGCAAACGACGGGGGAAGTCGCCTGAACTGCCATCGTTATCTGTCATCGGCGTGCACTACGGTTCGGTTCGTCCCCCTCGAATGAGAGGAAAGGGTCTCTAATCTCATAAAATTTAAGCATCGGGGGCTTCTCCTAAGAACTATTACGTACATCAATGGCCTCGAGTAACTGGCTTCAAGTACATGGGGGTGTCTGACAGATTTGTCAAGTGTCGTCACACAAAGCTTACGTGAAAAGCGAAATATGCCATAGACTATGTCAAATTCCACAAAAAAAGGCTTGAAAGGGCTTGTTGGTTCGCAAACTAACAAATACTGTCTGTCGAAACAGACAAAAGAGACAGCCAAAAGGGGGCTCTTTAGTGAGCGCAGTACCTCCCGATCCCGAAGTCAACTGGAACGACCCTGTGCTGATTGAAGCGGCGGGTCGGTCGCCGGACGCTATCCGGGCGCTTCTCCGGAAGTATGGGCAACCAGCACCCACGGTGGAAAGCATCTACCAGTGGCCCTCTCGCGGACACGTCCCGGCGCAGTGGCGCCCCGGGCTTGTCTACGCGCTGCTCCGGGAAAACCGGATCAAGGTGCAGCAGTTGTTCCGCCGCGTGGCAGCGCCTGCCGATGATCCTGCTCGCGGTTGACCCCGGAAAGTCCGGCGCTCTCGCTTGGCTGAAGTGCCCCCACGGATCGCCCCGGGCCGAGTTGCTCCAGATCATGGACATGCCCACCCGGAAGCACCGCACAAAAACCACTCTCGACGTTCGCGTACTCGCGGCGCAGATCCGCGACGCGCCGTTCCCGAACCTGGCGATCGTGGAAAAGGTAGGGGCGATGCCCGGCCAAGGCGTCACGAGTATGTTCGATTTCGGGTTTTCCACCGGCGGCGTCCACGGTTGTTTGGCGGGCCACGGTATCCTCATAACCGACATTTCACCCCAAGAGTGGCGCTCGTGGGCGCAGCTTCGGGGAAATAAATCGGATGCACTTGGCCGCGCGTCGGAGTTGTTCCCGGAGTTTGCTAAGTCGTTCTCCCGAAAGAAAGATCACGGCAGGGCTGAGGCCGCGCTGATCGGATACGCGGCCATCTGCCGAAGCCGAAACCAGATTTTGAACAAGTAATTTTCAAAAAAAAGTCTTGACCTTTTGGCGAGTGTCGTTTTGTCTGCTTTGACAAACAGAGGAACCCGACAATGCCAGACGATCATGCCGCCGAAAAGTCGGCGCGCGGGGGGCCCTCCCCGAAAAAACCCTCCAAAAACCTTCGTAAGGCGGTGAACCAGGAGCTTCGCAATAGGGGGGCCCACACGTCGGAAGTGTTTCTCACCGAAATCATTCCCGCCCTGCGGCGAGACGTGGCAAAACTGATCCAAGAGGGCAACGCCGCACTCAAGAACCCTGAAAGCATTAACTCGATGCCGCAAGACGTGCCACCCGAGGCTATGGTCTGCGCGGGGTTGAATATCTTTGTGCAGAACGACGTCAGGGCGCTCCAACAGACGACCCAGGAGGCTCTCGCGCACGGTGACTATGATATGTACGACCGCGCAACCACAACCCTCGTGGCTGAAACATCGGTAATGATCCGCACGACGGCGTTCTTGCTGGTGCAGATGCAGCTTGCCGCCCAGAGGAACACGGGCGATCCGATCGATGAAGAATGGTTCGGAGAGCTTGCCGCTGTGCTGGACGGCTTCACTGGGTGCCGCCTCAACCGCGAGACCGGCGAAACCTTCCTTGTTGAGGCGCCTGCGGGCGCGGGCACCCTGCACTGATGACACCAGACCGGTCATACCAGAACGAGGGCGTGGCGTTTCTTCGCGCCCGTCAGAAGGCGATACTCGCCGACGACGCCGGGCTGGGGAAGTCGCGGCAGGTCATTGTCGCCGCCAACGACGAGGGGCTGGACCGGATACTGGTCGTCTGCCCGGCCATTGGGCGCGTGTCATGGCGGACCGAACTGCTCAAGTGGGACGACACTCAGCGGGCTATCGCTGTCTACAAGTCCCGCGCCAAGATCCCTCCCGGGCGCATCGCCCTGATCGTGACGTATGACACTTTCTCCAGAAAGAATACGCTGCAAAAATTTCTGGAAGCCCTTCGGTGGGCGGTTGCTTTTGGCGGCGACTTCGATCTTGCGGTGTTGGACGAGGCGCAGGCGCTCAAGACCGCCGGGTCCAACCGAACCAAGGCCCTCTATGGCAGACGGATGGACCTCAAAGGCTCTCCGCTGGATCAGATCAAGCGTGTCTGGCTGGCGTCGGCGACGCTTACCCCGAACGACGCCAGCGAGCTTTTCCCCCACATCAAAGCGATCCTGCCGGACGTTATGGCCGAACTGCTCGCGGGCCGACCGCAGACCCTGACCAACTTTGTCGCGGCGTTCTGCCGCGTCACCCGAACGCCCTTCGGCAACCGGATCGTGGGGAACAACTCCAAGACTATTCCCCGACTGCGCAAAGTGCTTGCGCCGCACATTCTGTCCCGCCGAAAGGCCGACGTGGCCAAAGACTTACAACCGATAACCTGTCTGGACCTTCCACTCGAAGTAAAATGGACCGATCGCGAACAACGGTTGGCCGTGGAAACCTTCCTGACAGGTGCTCTCCCGGAGGAGGCGCAAGATGGGGACGACGAGGATCAACTGCTTCTGCTCGGGCAGTGTCTCGCGGACCCTGCCTTCTCCGGGCAGCGGCGGGCTCTCGGCCTGCTCAAAACACCCCCGGCGATTGATTGGGTCGCGGCCTTTCTGGAGGCCAACCCGACAAAAAAGATCGTGGTGTTCGCCCACCACCGCGACGTGTTGGACGCGCTGGCCGAAGGGCTGCGCCCGTATGGTCCCGTGGTGGTCATGGGCGGTGTCAGTGCGCAGAAATCCGCAGAGAATGTTTACGCATTCCAGAACGACATAGCCTGTCGTGTCTTTCTTGGGCAGACAAATGCCTGCGGTACTTCGATTACGCTGACCGCTGCGCACTACGTGCTTGTCCTCGAACCAGAAGGCAGTCCTGTCTACAACTACCAGGCAATCAGCCGGACGCATCGGATCGGGCAGGCCGAAAGCGTGTTTGCTTACTTCGCTTCGGCTCACGGAACTCTCGATGTGCGAATGACCCAACTGCTGCGGCAGCGGGCGCAGGACCACATGGAACTGCACGGGTTTGCACCCGCGGGATACTTACCGCCAAATTAAACAGAGGGGAAAGATACATGACGACAAATATTCAGATCAACATCAACTCCGACCATAGTGACCCGGCCCAAGCGGCCCGGGATATTCGGGGCGTGCTCGCGGCGCTGGCCGCGACGGTATCCCCGGATAACATCGCCTCGATCGCGGTGGACGAAGACAACGCAGAGGTGAAGGTCGAGGTCACAAAGCCCGAGACCAAAACTCCGGTTAAGCGCGGACGTGGTCGCCCAAAAAAGGGGGAAAACAAGGGCGAGCCCCAGGCGGACGGTGATCCGGAGCACGACAGCTCGGCAGACACGCCAAGCGACGTGGCAGACAAGACCGTCGAGGATCTGAGCCCCGCCGATGCGCGCAATAAAGCCATCAAGATCATGCAGAAACTCTACTCGGCAGACGCCGCTAAGATCGATCTGCTGGTCTCGTTGCAGGGCAAATACGGTGTGACCAAGTTCGGCGACGTGCCTGACGACAAGGCGCACGCCTTTCTGGCGGATGCGGTGCTGGCAGAGAATGGCAACCTCGCGCTGGGAGGCGCCGCCTAATGCCGCCGTCAGCACACAGTGCTTTTTCTGCGTCGGCAGCCAAGCGGCTGCTGGCCTGCCCCGGCAGCTATGCGCTGGGGCGGGCGCTCGCGCAGGCGCAGCCCCCCGGGAGGGCCGCAACCACGTCGATCTTCGCGGCAGAGGGCACGGCGGCGCACTCGCTGTCTGAGGCGTGCTTGTTCTCTGGGCAGTCGCCTGACGCTTTTGTCGGCACGACGCTGAGTGCTGACGGCTTTGACTTCGAGGTGGACGAGACCTTCGCCGAGGCGGTGACTGTCTACATCAACGTGGTGAAGGGCCTTCGAGCACTCGGCTACGTCGTCGGGTTGGAAGTGCGCGTGTCCCCGGTCCATCTTTGGGGCGGGCTGCCGCCTCTCGGGATTGATCTGTTCGGCACGGGAGACACGGTCGCCTACAACTTCGCCACCCGCCACCTCGTGATCGCCGATCTGAAATTCGGCAAAGGCATCCCGGTGGACGTGACCGACAACCCGCAACTCAAGTATTATGGGGCTGGCTCGGCGGACCCGAAAGTCCTGCGGGAGCTGTGCGAGAAGAACGGCATAGACACAAGCCAGCTCACCGACGGCGAGCTGACCCCCGAGGAAATCACCCTTGCCGTGGTCCAGCCCCGGGCGCCGCACCCCGACGGACTTGTCCGCCGGTGGAACTTGTCTCACCGGGAGCTGGAACACTGGGCTCGGCAGGATCTGTATCTCGGGGTCAAAGCCGCGCTGGACGACGACGGCACGAGACTGTCTGCGGGCGAGCACTGCCGGTTCTGTCCCGCGTTTTCGGTTTGCTCGGAGCCTCGCAAGAAATCTCTCGCGGCGGCCAAGGATGCTTTCGCCGCCGCGCCGCCGACGAACGCGCCTGCAACCTCGACACCCGCCCTGCCGCTAGCGGCGCAGTTGTCTGACGCGGAGCTGGGCGACCTGATGGACAAGATTACCTTGATCACGCCGTGGATCGCGGCGGTCAAGGATCATGCGCTGGAGCGCATGAAAGTCGGAAAGAGTGACGTCCCGGGTTGGAAAATTGTTCCCAAGCGCGCCGTCCGGGCGTGGGCATCGGATGATGACGACGAACTCCGCGACACCCTCAAAAAAGAGGGCCTTTCGGACGACGAGTTCCTGACAAGTCAGGTTCTGTCCCCGGCAAAGGTTCAGGCCAAGACAGGCAAAAAGAGATACGACGCGAAGGTCGCCCCTCACGTTGTCAAAAGATCCTCCGGCGTGACGACTGCGCCCGATGGGGACCCCCGGGCCCGCGTTATGGCCCACCAAACGCCACAACAGGCATTCAACAAAGGAACCAAACCATGAGCGACACCTCCTGCATGACCCCTGTCGGGATGATGTATTTCCCGGCGCTGTTCAGCCCGAAGGCGAACAAGAACAACCCCGCTGCTGCGCCACAATACGCGGCGGTCCTTCTGCTGGACAGCGCGGCGGTCCAGACACAGGCTTACCAGGCCATGCGCCAGGCGGTGGCCTCGGCGATCAGCGAAAAGTTCGGCGCGGCGAAAGCGGCAGACCCCGCCTTTGTCCGGAAGCTGGCCCTGCCGTTCCGCGACGCCTCCGAGAAGGCGGGAGAAAGCGGATACCCCGGGTTTGAAGACGGGGATACTTTCTTCCGCGCGTGGCGCAAGGAAGATTTCGACGCCCCCGGCGTGATCGACTTGCACGGCGAGGATATCGTTGTGCCCGGCGACGTGTGGTCCGGTCAGTTGGCCCGCTTCACGGTTCGCGCGTTCGCGTGGGAGAACACAGGCAAGCGCGGCGTGAGCTTCGGCCTCGACCACGTTCAGATCGTCAAAAAAGACATGCCAAAACTCGGCAGCGCCAGCGCAAGCGCGGCGTTCAAGGGCGCGGAGGCTGCCGACGGGCAGGACCTGTCTGGGTACGGCGTGACCGGCGCGCTCGGTTCGTCCGACGGCGGCAGCACGCCCGCCGCCGACTTGCCGTTCTAAAAACAACAAACCGGGCAGCATTTCTTCTGCCCGGTTTGTCTGCTGTAGCCTGACAAAACACCCAAACCTCCGGAGGAACCGCGATGTTCGGCGAACTGCGACACCTGTTTCTGCAATCACCCCCACGCCCTCGGGTCGCGGGGCAGCCAACCCAAGACGATCCCCGGCTGGCGCGGGTGCGGCGCATGGGCCAGACCGAAGGTCGCAAAGACGACCAAGACAAGCCTCGCCTCGAACTTGTGCCGCCGGAGCTGGTATTCGGCGTCGGCCAGGTGCTGACGTTCGGGGCCAAGAAATACTCGGATCGGAACTGGGAAAAAGGCATGAGCTGGGGCCGCGTCTTCGGCGCACTTATGAGGCACATGTGGGCTTGGTGGGGCGGCGCAGGCCCGACGACCAAGAGTTTTCTCTTTGGGGACCTCGACGACGAGACAGGTTTCTCGCACCTATGGCACGCCGGGTGCTGTCTATCGTTTCTGATCGCCTACGAGGAGCGATCGGTGGGCGCTGACGACCGGTTCCGGGATCCGGCCTAATGGGGCGGGCCCGGGAGCACTGGGGCGCCACCAAGCACGGGAAGAAGCGGTTCAAGCAACGGCTGAAACTTCCGCTGCGCGCACTGCGGCGGATGACTGCTAAGGCGCTGGCCGAGGGGCTTGCCCCGGAGGATCTGCCGTCGCCGCAGAGGGAAGTGGTTCTGAGCGCCCGTCGCCGCCACGACGTATCGGAGAAAGCCAAGGTCCGCGTTCTCGGAAAGCACCTGTTCGTCTTCACGGAGACAGACAGCCTGGTCACCGTGTTCGACTGTCAGGACCTGATGGCGGGCAAGCACCCGACCCCCGTCCGCAGAAAAGTTGTCTACCCCCGCCCGGGGGGAAGGGTCGCCACGTACTCGGAGCGGGATCCGGACGCGTGACCACCCCAATCCTCTCGATTGATTTTGAGACAGCATCGCAGGTCGATCTGCGGCAGACGGGCGCCTACGCCTACGCCCAGAGCGAAACAACCCGCGTGCTGTGCATGGCCTTCGCCTTCGACGACGGCCCGGTGTCGGTCTGGCGCGAGGGGCAGAATTTCCCCGCGACGGTGTCTGAACACGTCCGCCACCTCCGGCCTGTGCGCGCGTGGAACGCAGCGTTCGAGTACGCTGTCTGGAACCACACTCTGTCCCGCCAACTGGCGAACTGCCCGCTTCACCAGATGGCCCCCGCTGACCTCGATCTGGACCAACTCCACGACACGATGGCCGCCGCCGCGTACTGGGGCCTGCCGATGAAGCTGGACGACGCGGCGCCCGCAGCGGGGCTCAACGTCCAGAAAGACAAAGCCGGACACGCGCTTATGATGCGCATGAACAAGCCCCGGCACGTGAACAAGCGCACCGGTGAGGTACGCTGGTGGCACGAGGAAGACCCGGCGAAGTTCGACCAACTCGCAGACTACTGCGCGCAGGACGTCGTGGTCGAGCGCGCGATCGCCAACACAATCCCCGAGTTACCGGAGCAGGAGCGCCGGATCTGGCTCATGGACGCCCGGATCAACGAGCGTGGCGTCGGCATAGACAAGCCGTTGGTGTCATCGCTGACCGGCCTCGCCCGGCAGGCGCAAGACGCGACAAACGCGCAGGTTTTGCGGATCACCGGGGGCGACGTCCGGACCGCGACGTCCACGGCGGCGATGCTCGGCTACCTGACAGCCAACGGATACCCCGAAGATAATCTCCGCAAGGCCACCGTCGAGGCTCGGATGCCTCAGCCAGATTGTCTGGGCGTCGAGCGGGAGCTGCTGGAGCTCAGACAGTCCGGGGCCAAAACCTCCACGGCAAAGCTGGCCCGGATGCTGACGGCTGCCGACCCCCAAGACCCGGCAGACTTCGGCACGGTCCGGGGCATGTTGCAGTATTATGGCGCAAGCCGCACGGGCCGGTGGGCCGGGAGGTTGATCCAGCCACAGAACATGCCGCGCGGCTCTCTCGGCAGCGCCATAGATGATGCGATCGCCGCTGTCCTGTCGAACACGCCGCTGGACATAGTCGAGCTGCTCTACGGCGCGGGGCTCGAAGTCGTCAGCTCCTGCCTGCGGGGCTGTCTGAGAGCGAGACGCGGCAAAGAGCTCGTGGTTCTGGACTTCTCGCAGATCGAGGCGCGCGTGGTTGCCTGGCTGGCCGGGCAAACCGACATTCTCGACGTCTTCAAAAGCGGTCGTGACGTTTACATCTACACCGCAGCACGTGTCACCGGCACGCCAGAAGACCAGATCACCAAGAACAGCCCGCTCAGACAGTTGGGCAAGGTCCTCGTGCTGGCCTGCGGTTTTGGCATGGCCGCGCTCAAGTTCCGCGAGACCGCCGAAGGCTACGGCATCGACCTGTCGGAGGCAGAGGCGGCAACCGCCGTGACCGGCTGGCGGGACGCGAACAACAAGATCGTAAATTTCTGGTGGGACTTGGACCGCGCGGCACGGCACGCGATCGAGAACCCGCGCGAGACATTCGCGGTTCGGCACATCACGTTTGGCATGTGGCGCGGGCATCTTCTGATGCGGCTGCCGTCTGGGCGGACCTTGTGTTACCGCGACGCCGAACTGCGCCCACAGGAAGATCGCCCGGGCGATGAAATCACATACATGGGCATCAACCAGTACACCCGGAACTGGGAGCGGCTGCGGACCTACGGCGGGAAATTGGCGGAGAATGCGACACAGGCTGTCGCCCGCGATGCGATGGCGGACGCGATGCTGGCTGCGGACGAGCGCCCCGAACTGGATTTAGTTTTGACCGTCCACGACGAACTGGTCGCCGAGGCCCCCGAGGGGCGCCCCGCCGTCGAAGCCCGTGAAATCATGGAACAAATTATGCTGACGCCGCCCGTGTGGGCCCCGGATCTGCCGGTCGATTGCGACGGCTGGGTCGGTTCGCGGTACAGAAAATAGCGGCAGGGCTGGATTTTCCACTTGACGGTTTGTCTGTTTCTTGTCAGTTTTGTCAAACTACCGACTACAACACCGGATGGAGACTAAGCATGGTCCGAACCACAACATCAACTCGGTTGGAGCACATGGAGCGTATGGCGAACGTCGGCAGAAAAGAGGCGCAAGCGTTCAGTGACGAGCTGCACACGGCGTTCCGCAACCGCGAGCTTATTCACATCGACGACATTGTCGGGCCGACACACGAGGCCGCGACGCAGGGCTACCAAAAGGGCGTCGAGCAATCGATCTGGCGCCTGCGGAATATGGAGCGCAACGTCAAAATCGTGTTCCGCTCGGGCGTGAAGCTGGCTCGGGAAGAACTGGAAAAGCTGCACGCCCCGCCTGTTGGATCCGACGAAGCCACCCCGCCACCCGAAGACGAACCAAATCAGGAGAATACAGATGGGCAGTAAATATAATTACAAACGGATCCCTTGTCCCCACCTCCAAGGTCTGTCCGAGACCACGAGTAATACCGAACTCGGCGGCCTGCTGGGTTGCAGCTCCTCCGCCATCGCCCGGTATGTGAACGAAAATTCAGCCCCGGTCGCTATCGAACTGGCCGCAGAGTATCTGTCTTGGCAGCGGTCCGGCGCGGCACCGGAGGATGCCCCCCGGAAAGCGTACTTTGTCAACCCGACGGCTGAGCAGGAGAAAGTTGTGCTGCCCTTTTTCGCGGCGCTCTCGGTGCAAGTCGTAGAGGTGAACCTCTGATGGGCCTGCGAGACCTGCCGTTTAACTCGCTGGAGTTGTCAGTCGTGACCCACAACCTGCTCAAGGCCCACGGGGTTGAGACCGTGGGGGCCCTCATCGACCTCAACCACGGCGAGTTGGCCCGGGTCAAGCACCTGACCGCCCGAGGGCGAAAAGAGGTTCGGGCGCTGCAACAGGAGCTCGAAAACCTCGCCGACGTCGCGGAAGCCGAGGTCGCCTTGGCAGAGTTCAAGTTGTTCGAGCACGTAGCCGCGATCAACAAGCTGATGAAAGACCTGCCGGGGGACTTCGCTGTCTGGTTCGCCGAGGCAGACAGCGAGCTGGTCGCGGCGCGGTTGCTGTGCGACCCGAAACCCTTGAGTGGGCAGTGATCCGCTTGATGGACAACTATTTCCCACCGGACAACGAGGAAGAAACTGATGGACAGACCGAACGAGACAGCCGTGCGCCCGGGGGTCGAACTGACTAATCGCGGGCCTTACGTTTCGACTTGGACCGGGACGAAATTCCACATCGCAGATCCCCGGCCCGACGAGATTTTCCTCCAGGATATCGCCCATGCGCTCGGCAACACTTGCCGTTTCGGAGGGCACACCGTCCGGTTCTATTCGGTGGCGGAACACTGTATCCGCATGTCCTGGGCGATGGACTGGAACCACGAGTGGGCTGTCTGGGCGCTGATGCACGACGCGGCAGAGGCTTACATCGGAGACCTGCCGTCGCCGGTGAAGCAACTCCTGCCGGAGTTTTCCCAGATCGAAGACAAGATTATGGACGCGGTCGTGGAGCGGTTCGACCTGCCCGGGGCGCAGATCCCGGCAGAAGTCAAACGCCTCGACCTCGCCATGTGCGTCGCGGAGTATGACGCGCTCATGGGCAACAGCACCGACGTCTGGCCGAATATGCCCCAGGGCGCACGTGGTCAGGAATTCCACAACCGCTGGGGGTCCGAGACTTACGGGACCGGCGCCGCGTTCCTGGCGAGAGCGGCAGAACTCGGGATCGCCGACCCGGTGCAGGCGACGGACACCGACCGCATGAACCCGGCGTGATGCGCGGCGCTTGTGCTGCACTGTGCCGAAGTGCAGCACAACTCGGGCTTGCCGTTTGTCGGTGGACAGCAAAACAGACTTCTTTTTCTGCCCGCATAACAAGGCGTTACGAGGTTTTTGGGTGGTGCTGTGAGGGAGGATTGAACTCCCGCACACACCCCTCCCCAGGGTTTTTGTATGCCGCTTAGACAGACAGTCAGACAGTTTTTTAATTGATCTTAAACAGGAAGCCACTCCCCATAAACCGACAGAACCATACAAACTCGCGCCGTGATGCGGCACTTGTGCCGCGCCATATCACTGTAGGTGGGCTTACTAGTCCCCATAAACGCTCGTGCCGCTGGAGCCCCGGCGCGGGGGCTTGGGGCCCGCGACAGTGTCTGCGAACGCTTCGGCGGCGGAGTTGGACGTGCCGCCGAGCAACGCCGCGTAGCGGGCCGCTGCCGTGACAGGCCCGCCCACCGGTAGCGCCGACAAGAACAGTGACATCGCGGGCACCACGGCGAACTGATATCCAGCCTTGGCCCCACCCCACTCAGCGGTATTCGTGTTCGGGCTGTTCCTGCCGCCTACACCTCCGGCGGCCATCATGCGCTGGATCTGAGACAGCCGGGATGAAATCCCTGGGCCGACGAGAAGGTTCGCCAAGTCCCGCTCGTACCGCAGGCCGAACACGGCGTTGATCAGCACGTCCATCGGCCCACCGACGCCTGTCCGGGACGCGGCACGTGTGCCCAGCCAAGCGAACAGCTCGTCCGCCTCCTCGCGCTCCTCCCACTGATCCTGGTTGAAGATCGCTTCGCGCGCAGCCGAGACAGCCATCTGTCCGGCCCACATCATGCCAAAACCAATTCCCAGCGACTGGAGGGCTGGCAGCCCAGCGGCGACGGCAGCCTCGGCTTTCCCGGCGCCTGCTTCGCGTGTGATGTTGTAGTCTCGTTTGGTCCGGTTGACCGTGGCCAGATGGACGTTCCGGTAGAACGTGTAAAGGAAACTCGTCAACGCGAAGATGACCCGCCCGGCGGGGGTCGCCGCCAGCAGAGGCTTGTCTGCGCGCCGGGGGTTCTGGATTGTTTGGTCCACGAACCGAGAGACCGCCCTCGCTGTCTGGTCCCCTGCGAATGTGTCCAGATCGTCGAGAGCCCAAAGCTCCGTCCGGTCCTTCATGTACTTCACGACGTCGTCGATCGCGTCAGGTCCGATGCCCAGCTCGGAAAATTCAGCCTTGATGATGTTCTTACGCGCCGTGTCTGTCCTGGGGTTCGCGTATTGCTTGGCCAGGTCGCGCATCCAGAAGAAACCGCCGTCCATCATCGCGCGCCTTTGCGCGTTCGTGACCTGCGCCAGCATGTTCGCCCGGAAGAAGTTCGCCATGATCACGTTGCTGCCGACAGCATTTCCGAAGTCTCCAGACAGTCGGTTGAGCATGACCACATCGTGGAGTTTGGTGGACACGATGCCGATCTGCCGGGCCAGCTCGGCGCGCTCCTGCACGCTCGGCATGGCCCGGACCGCCTCAGACAGGTATTTGCCCATCACGCGGAACGTCCCAGGCACGTCACCGGTGCGCAGTGCGTAGGTGATCGGTTCGGTGATCGCCGTGAGGGTCGCTCGCGGCAGCAGTGCGATATATGTCAGAACATACATCGAGGTGGAAACGGCGTTCGCTGCGGCCATCGTGGGGTTGTCCCGCTGGGACCGACCGGTGATCTGCTCGACGATGCCTTTTATCGCGACGATATCTTCGCCGATGCCGCCCTGCTCCTGCGCCTCCCAGATCGCCATCGCCATCCGGTTGTCTTTGCGGGTGTCCGTCAGGTCCTGGATAATGTTGGTTCGGCCTTCGGGCGTGTTCACGTCGTACTTTGCCGGGTCGGATCGGATGCCCGCCGCGACGTCGGCGCGTTTCAGCACTTGGTTCAGCTTTTTGTTGCCCGAGGTCTGCCCGTAGTGGCGCACATGCGCCGCCCGGGACGTCACGCTCCCGGCGTAGGACAGGGCCGACGTCAGCACGTCTGTCTCGTACCAATCGGCCAGCAAATCGTCGGCCTCCGGGGGCAGCGTCCGGTGTTTCAGAAAGTCTGCCGACGGTCCCAGGCTGTCGAAGCTCATGCTGTCTCCGACAAGCACGCGACCCTTCCAGTCCTCGGCAGCCGTCGCCGAATAGGGCTCCCGCAAAAGGGGCTTCAAGTCGTCGATCTGGCGCTGTTGCCCGAGCAAGTCGTTGTCCTTGATTGCCTTCCGCAGGGCCTTGATCTCGGACGCGAAGGGCCCGTTGGTGCCCGCGCTTGTCTGCGGCGCCGCCCGATTAGACACGCTCGTCGCAAGCCGGACCATGTCCTCGGCAGAAATATCCGCCACCAGGGCGTCGTAGACAATCTCATAGACCTTGGTCGCATCGGCGACGAATTGCTCCGCAGCCTGATGGACCTTGGAGTTCTGCAAAACCCGTTGGAAATACCCGGTGTTTTCAATGTAGCCAATATCCAGCCCTGCCGCGTTGCCCTCCCGGCGGGTATCGTTTTGCATCCGGCGGATGCCCGCCGCCACCCGGACGTGCCGCTCGGTCGCGCCTTTTACTGTGCTCTTGGGCTTACCCAGCAGCAGGTCCCGGACGATATCGTTGTCCTTGGTGGAAAGTTTCGACCCGAATTTTTCCACTTTCAAAAGGTTCATAATTCGCGCAGCGACTTTGTTCGTCTCGGTGTCGCGTTGCTCCTCGAACGTGGCGGCCACGTTCTTGCCGGTGCCGGGGTCCGTCATCACGCCAGACAGCAAAAACTCCAGCGCGTGCTGGGCGTTCGCAGGCTGCGCTTTGACGAGGGCTTTCGCTACGCCACGCGTTGACCCCACAAGGTGGTGCAGCGTCCGCGCAGTGCGCTGACCCAACAGCTTGAAGTTCGCGCCGACGCTTCGGTTTGGGTTCAGACCAGCGTTCACCGCGATCTCAGACACGCTGTCCCGGATCCGCTGTTTGCGGCTGCGGGAGTGGTCTGTCTTGAGGATATTCAGGAGCTTACGGCCTTCCTCCCGGACGGCACGGGCGACGGAGGGGTCCCTGATCTCGGCAGCCGCCAGGTCCACCGCGCGGGCGTTGTAGACGACACCGTCGGCAGGGACACTCGCCGCAGGTCCCGTGCCCAGGAGCTGGTCCCGCACGATCTGCGTGAACAGGTCGTCGAACGCGGCGAAAATCGCCATACGCTCGGACGCCTTCGGGTACGCCAGGTTCATGTAGTCGTTGGCCTCGTTCAGATAAGCCCGGTCGCCCTTGGTGATGAACTCGTTTTTGCCCCCGGCACGCTCGACCTGATACGCGACATACGCCTCGAAGGCGCGCGCCGTCAGCTCGTGAACCGACGAGAGATACTTGCCGTTGGTGAATTTCGAGGACCCCTCGCGAAGGTTCGACGGCTTGATCTTGATGCGGGTCGCACCCGTCAACAGCCGATCGAGCTGTTTCTGCGCCGCAATGGCGCCTTTGGTCGGGTCGCCGTTCTTGTCGGTCTTAGCGGCGGTGACTTCGAGGGCCATCGCGTGCTGGGCCAAGTTGGCCTCGTCGAAGAACAGCCGGTGGATCAGGTTTACAAACGCGCCGTTCAGGTCGCTCGCCGGGTCGATCCCGGTGCCTCGGGTGCCCTGAGACAGCAGTTCGCCCACGACCTGCGGGTTTGTCTCGTCCCGCAAGAAGTGATCGAGCGCGTGCATCCACTCGTGGGCGAACGAGTTGCTCCGCCCCGGCAGACCGATCTCGTGGGTATCGTGCCGGTAGACGCCCAGGTACTTGCTGGTGCGACGTTCCAGAGACAGCTTGAGCCTGCCGCCGAGGGACAGAGCTTTGGCAGGCAACCCCAGAACACTCGCCATAAACTGCAAGTTCCGGTGTGCGTCGAGGAGTTGGTCCGTCGCGTCCTGTCCGTCGGCCCGCTGGTTGTTCGGCGCGCGGCCCACCTCGAACCCGAACTTGTCTGACACGGCCTGCGACAACGCTCGGACACGTTTCCCGGCGGGCATGAGCTGCGCCTCGTCCGGGTCGAGCCCCGCGTCGATAAAGGTCTGCTCGTTGACCGAGGCACGCTCGGTTGTGCTGGACCCCTCGGGCGTAATCTCGTCGCCGTCGCGCGGCTTTGTCGGGGCGGCGTCTTGGAGCTCACCGGCGGGTTGCTCTCGGAACCGCTGGTTGGGGCCGACGCTAGGGTTCGCAGCCGTTGGTGCTCCCCCGGGGCTCATTCCACTGCGGCCTTTGGTCATCCGCTTTCGGAAGCTCTCGATGTGGCTCACGCCGGTGTCGCGCGCGCCGCTCATCACGTTGCCAGTTTTCAACGTGTAAAGCGTATCACCTGTTTCCCGGCGGAGCCGGTATTCCACAGTCGGCATTTCATCATTGGTCAAGCCGTGCTTTTCGCGCAGGCTGGCGGCGAAACTTTCGATCTCGGCCATGTCCTGCTCGAACTGGGCCTGTGTGGCCTTCGAGCTGTATTTCGCCGTGCCCTGTTTCGGGTCGGTGTCTCGGCTCTCGATCTCGCGAGACAGCTCGCCCATTTCGTCTTGGGCCGCTTGATACCTTGCTTGGCTGGCCGCTTCGTCGTCCGCCTTCTTCCTCTCGGCTTCGGTTTTCCGGGCCTCCCGCACCTCTGCGGTCGAGGGGACCGCCAACCTACCCCCATCCTGGGGGACGGGATTTCCAAGGTCGTCCACTTCTGGAGCTGCCGGGGCTGCCGGGGCTGTCTGAGCTGCCGGGGCTGTCTGAGCTGCCGGGGCTGCCGGGGCCGCCGGGGCTGTCTGAGCTGTCTGAGACACGACTTCGCTGTCTGGAGCTGGAGCTGCGGGGGTCGTGTCTGTCTGAGGCAGCGAGTTTAACTTTGTCTCAAGCGCAGAGATATATGCGCCTTCCCGGTCTTCGGGGGCGAGCTTCTCGATCTCGGCCTGAATTTGCGGGGCGACGTCCGCGAGGTTTGCGCTGTAATCCCCTGGACGCGCAGGATCCCGGCCCAAACGAGAGGCTTCGCCGACGAGCCGCTCGATCTCAGCCATCGGCCCCCGCTGGTCGTCCAGACCGTCTGGCTCCGGCAGCGCCGGGGGTTCGGTCTGAGCCTCGGGTTCCGCCGGAGCCCCTGTCTGGACAGCGGGCGCGGCGGGGTTCTCCCCGGTGTTGGGGGCCTCGCCCGGGATCGCGCTTGCGGGAGGAGCTGCGGGAGTGGCGGGCACGGTTGGAGCTGCGCCGGGAGCGGGTTCCGCCGGAGCTGCGGGAGCAACAGGTGCAGTTGGAGCTGCGGGAGCAACAGGTGCAGTTGGAGCTGCGCCGGGAGCGGGTGCAGTTGGAGCTGCGCCGGGAGCGGGTGCAGTTGGAGCTGCGCCGGGAGCGGGTGCCGTTGGAGCTGCGCCGGGAGCGGGTTCC
>Ga0102826_1000220_pt1 | contig 16863 bp, 19 predicted proteins | sample ColrivemetaGS737_FD_84972 | JGI IMG/M metagenome (GOLD analysis project Ga0102826, IMG submission 84972) | Estuarine microbial communities from the Columbia River estuary - metaG S.737 | ecosystem: Environmental > Aquatic > Marine > Intertidal zone > Estuary | place: USA: Columbia River Estuary...
GAGTTTTTAGGCATTCCTTTCATCTTCATATTCTTGGAAAGACACCATCATTTTCTCTAAGTACTTATCGTCAGTCAGAGCCTCTACAATGTGCCTGATCCAATCTTCATGAGTCATAGTGCAATTGTCTAAATCGACATCAAAGTAAGTCTCGAACATTTCAAACAGTTTTTGCTTATCTAATTTCATGATTCGCCCTCCTCAGCGTTAATAGCTAAAGAGCGCGGCTCAGATATTGCTGATGCGTCTACCGAAATATTCCAATAGGTGTTGTCGTTTTGCCCATCGTAAGTTAGTACATCAAATTGCACGGGTGTTTCTGGGTCAAAATGATGGACATTGATTGCGTTTTGCAAGTCATTAATAAGCTGTTGTATTGTCATAACATCCTCCTCAGGATTTGTGGTTATCTAGGACGCCCGAAAGGGCGTTTCGACTGGTCACCATCCAGTACTCATTCAGCTAGAAAAAATTGGGCGGGGGGAAAAGATCCCCACACCCCTATGCCGCATCTTCCAATAGGGCAGTACTACCGTTCTCATCCAGATACTGAATCGCCTTAGACGCTTGTTTAGCCGCTTTAACGATATGTCTAGGATCATCCTTAAGTGACTTGAGCCAAGACTTGATATAGGACTCGTGTTGCAGTCCCTCATAAGGGATGCCTAACAACGCACCACCCATAGCCGCACCTAACTCAGCCACCAACTCTTCAAAGGCATAGCCTTCAGAGGCAAAGCTGTTATTGATCTGGCGCTTGAGTCGGTCAGAGTGACCAGTCCAGTGAACCATTTCATGTAGCAGGGTTGCATCGTGGTTTGCTTCATTGTCGAACGCATCGAGTGATGGCATTTTGATGGCGTCAATTGATGGGATAAAACAAGCTTTATCACCACCATACTGGAGGTTGATGTTGAGGCTATCAGCAAGTCGATTGACTGCACCTGTACCTGCTGATGGTGGCGTGTATTGCTTGCCACCCTCTAGCCCTTCGATCTGGGCAACATTCCACACTGGGAAGCACTTGTTAATAAATCCCATCTTGTCATCGCCAGTCTGCTTATCTTTATAGATCGACTTAGCCATGAACCAAACATACTCACAGCCGCCATTTGGGTCAGTATTTTTAGGTACTTTGCCCCCAAGCGCGGTAGCTTGTTTGTAGGTTAGCCATCCAGTGTTTCCCCACTTCTCAGATTCAAATCCAAGGTTAAAAAAGTTGATTCCAGAATAGGGTCTGCCGGTTGATGCGTTATGAGGTGCTGAACCATCACAGACTGAAGTCCAAGGCTTACGCCAGTTGTCTGCACTTTCCAGATTTTCGATAATGCGCTGTGTGACTTTTTCAAATAACTCGTCATACTTTTTCATGTTGTGCCTCCTCAGGCTTTAGTAAACAAATACAATAGAACCTACTCCTCAAATAGGCTCGATGTAGTTGCTTATTTTTGAAAATCGGGGGAAAAAACTAACCACCCCCAATGCCGGATTCTCATAGGTTGTTAAAGGCGATATAGACGACAGTTGCCGTCACCCAAACACCTACGAGATAGATTGCTAGGTTGGTCTCGATAAACGCTTTAAACAGTTTCATAGTGCCTCCTCAGGCTGATTTAAATAAACACGATAGAAGCCACCGCAATGGCTTCGACTTGCTTACTTACATAATGTTTGACGCTACTTGAAGTAGAGCAACGATGGGGTTGTCATCTTCTCTAGTAAGTTCGTCACCGATATCAGAATGGCTGTCTGCGGCTACCCACTCTCGCCCACACTTAACAGCGTAGGCAATGAGCCTTCCTTCACAAGTTAAGTCGCAAGCTTCGTACAGCGTTTCGCCTTCGTACTTACTCTCGTACTGGCTAGCCTCAAACTGCTCACCCTTGTAGATGACTCTGCTTTCCCCATCACCCAGATCAGAAACCGTTGCGGTCACAATATCGCCTGACCAGTCGCTTGCATTAAAAGTTAATGTGTTCATAAGTTTGCCTCCTCAGGCTAATTGGTTTTGATATGTTCTCGATACGAAAACATACTCAAACCAACTCATCAGGCTCTACTCACACCGGAGTGCTTTCGTAGGTAGGTTGCCCACCTGATAGGTTGTTCTGATATTTTCCACCATGGTCGCTCTTGCGCGGTTACCTTGGCTTACTAGCGTTGTTGATGGCTCGTTGATCCTGAGTACCCATCTGGCTAGCCCAACAACATCACTGTTGGTGTGGGGGTCAATTTCCTAGCATCGCCCATGTACTGTCTACTCGCTTTCGCTTTCGGGGTGTTGGTGTGGACATCTACTCGCCTAGGGCTTTCGGTGGCAGGTCATTTCGGAGACCTCGTAACCGGTGGTTGAATCAACCATGCTCTAAAGATAGACGTTAGTATTGCCTTTGTCAATTATATTTACAGTGGTACAATAGATTTATACTAAATCATAGAGTTGTACAGGCTCACCAAGGCACAAAATTTTTAATCGCGGAAAAAAGAATCCACACCCCAGTGCCTGATCCCCATAGGGAGTAACAAACAAATGATAGAGATAGATAAAGACCTAAAGCCCTTAAACTTCAGGCAAGAGAGATTCGTTATGGAGTATGTCTCAACAGGCAATGCTACAAGGTCAGCAGAGACAGCAGGGTACACGCACCCAAATCATCAGGCGTTCCGCTTGTTGTTAAATAATAGTGTTAAGGCGGCTATTACAGCCAAAAGGAATGAGTTAATGAGTGATTCAGAAGAGAAACTTGCGTCCTATGTGTCCCAGTTAGAGGCAGAGAGCAGGGATGCAGACCAGTCAGGAACGCGAGTTAGGGCGTTAGAACTGCTGATTAAGGTTGTCGGCGGCTTTGCTCCCGAAAAGCAGGAGGTTACCTCCTATCACGGCTCTTTTTTGGCTGATTTAGACCTCGATGAGGCTGACTTGGACGAGCTATTGCTTGAAACCTCTAAGGAAATCAAGGACTTACATTAGCAGGACACTACACCAGTAGGGTAATGCATTGCCAGTCCACTCCACACGCGCATGTAATAGAAGGTAGGGAGGGGGGGGTAGAGGTCTGGAGGTAGCGCCGTTCGCGAGCATGGTTCCATGGGGAGACTACAAGGAAATCTGAGGCATTTTTGGCAACCCCTTTTTTGGGGGTACGGTGAATATGAGAGTACCTAGAAAATGAAAACATTATTGATGACCTATGAAACGGCTCTGCATTACCTTGATATGGATGAGGAGCAATTTGACAACTACGTTGCTCCAAACGTCACGACACTCAGATTTGAAGACGAATTATTTTATCTTACTGACCAGCTAGATGAGGCGATCTATTGGTTGATTGGTGAGAGCATGATGGGCACCGAAAAAGACAGCTCTAAAAAAGACTTTACGTTGCACCTCGTTGATTAGGGGGGGCGGTCTTTATGAGAGTACCAGTTGAAAAAAATACAAATCGGGAAAAACAAAATGAGCGACCATAGAGAGACGTTGTATGGCAAAGGAGATCTTCGCAGACCTAGAGATGAAGGCAATTGGTCAAAGGGTTTTGATGCGATTAAATGGACTGAAGAGACTGAGCGGGTAAAGAATCAAACGACTGAAGAGTGGCTTGCTGAGTACGAAGAGGCGTCTAAGTGAAAACGATTGTTTTGGAGCGTTTTTGCTACCACCCAGAAGGCACTCTAGGCGTCCTTAAATTGGACGGAGAGACGTTTTATTCTATCGAAAGACCGTGGTTGGATAACAAGCCAAACGTCTCCTGTGTGCCTGAGGGGACGTATCAGGTAGGTTGGCGGAAGTCACCTAAGTTTGGCGAGACTTGGCACATTAAAAACGTCCCTAATCGCTCCTATATTTTAATACATGCCGCGAATTATCCGACAGATGTCCATGGCTGTATTGGTTTGGGAACCATGTTGATGAAGAGTTGTATTGCGGTGGGTCGCAGTAAGAATGCAGTAGGGAAATTTGAGGCACTGACGAAGGGAACACGATGGCAACTGGAGATAAGAAATGCTCCACTTGCGGCACTTTAAAGCCTGTTGCTGAGTACAGTAAGGGCAGTTTGCGTTGCAATAAGTGTCGTGCTACTGAAAGAAAGAACCGTGCTAACAGTTCGCTGAAAGGGTTTTTACAGAATCGCTTGACTAATCTTTTGATCCGCCACAAAAAATACGGCGGCGAACCTATTGATTTAGGTGATTTGGAGCGGTTATACGTTGAGCAGAATGGGATTTGCGCGATTTCTGGAATTCCTATGCACACGACCCTAGATGAATCTGACTTAGCGGTTAGTCCAGATCGGCTCGATAACTCAATAGGTTACGTAAGGGGCAATGTCAGGCTGGTATGTGCGAGGGCAAACATGATGATGTCTACAATGGATGATGCTCACTTCACTTGGTGGTGTCGGGCGGTGGTGAATAACAGTGGAAATTGAGCAAGTCGCGGCGAAATTTAAGGGTAATTTCCCTTTATATGCCAAAAATATTCTCAAAATTGTGACAAAAGAGGGTGAATCACTGCCTTTTTCGCTCAATGCGGCACAGTTATATGTCCATAAACGGCTAGAAGATCAGCTAAAAAAGCAGGGAAATATCCGCGTATTGTGCCTAAAAGCGCGTCAAACAGGTATTTCTACCTATGTACAGGGACGAAACTTCTGGAAAGTAACTCAGAACCGCAATGCTAACGCATTCGTTTTGTCTCACCTTGCAGAGTCCACCAATGCAATTTTCAACATGGTGAAGTACTTCTATGACAATGTCCCGCATCCGGCGTTTAAGCCGCCGCTCTCTAGTCAGTCGGCGTCAACTTTGGTATTTGATGACATCAACTCGCGCTACCGAGTCGGAACAGCAAGATCAACCCAAACCGGACGAGGACAAACAAATCGATTTGTCCACGGCTCTGAAGTGGCGTTCTACCCCCAAGGATCAGACATAGTTGCAGGTCTATTGCAGACGGTTGGCGGTAAAAATTCTGAAGTAATTCTTGAAAGCACGGCTAATGGTGCTGGCGGTTGGTTTTATGATCAGGTAATGAAAAGCTTGCGTGGTGAAACTGAATGGATAACGTGTTTTATTCCGTGGTTTTGGATGCCCGAATATCGCCGGAAACCATCACCGTATTTTGAGGCTACCCCCGAAGAATATAAATTAGCGCAACGCTACAACCTAGATGACTCGCAACTGTGCTTTAGACGAGCCAAGCTGGATGAGTTGGGCGGTACTGATTTATTTATGCAGGAGTACCCTGCCAACCCATTAGAAAGCTTTTTAACTTCAGGTCGATGTTTTGTAGAAGATATTCATTTAACGACTAGCGAGAATGATTGTTATAGCCCTGATTTTATTGGGGATATGCTCGGCGGAAATATTTCTGCGAGAACCCACGGTAACTATAGGGAGTGGTATCCACCTTTAAGTGAGGATAGTTACACTATTGGGGTCGATGTCGCAGAGGGGTTGTCCTATGGCGATTACTCCTGCGCTCAAGTGTTAGATTCGCAGGGACGCCAAGTTGCGTCTTGGCATGGGCATATTGATCCGTGGGATTGGGGCAATATTGTATCGCAGATCGGTCAACGATATAACAACGCTTACATTGTGGTTGAAAGAAACAATCACGGTCTAACAACTCTGCGTCGATTGCAGGAATTAGCGTATCCCAACATGTTTATTGAGCATTCAGTGGACGGTGCTTATTCAGACAAAATGACTAAACGAGGAGGCTTTTTGACTACCTCCAAAACCAAGCCGTTAATTATTGATAATTTAGCGGCATTATTGCGTCAAGGGCAGAGTGGCATTGCTGATATTGATCTTGTTAACGAGTTGAGAACATACATTATTGATGATAAAGGGGCTTTCAATTCTCAGTCAGGATGTTATGATGACAGGGTAATGGCTTACGCTATTGCCCTGCACGGACTTGCTTCTATGCCTAGACCAAGGCATCGCACGATACAACGGCGATTTAAGACGCTCGACCCAGTGACAGGCTACTAATGATAGAAGAAAAATCTACTATAAAAGAAGACGTTTCAGACGGTGTGCAAGATTTAAGCTTGCAGAGCCTTGGCGCTCGCCTATCAGAAACCTTTCAAGAATATAAGAACGCTCGTAAAGAAACTGAAAACGAGTGGTTAAAAGACCTTCGCCAATACAATGGGCAGTATGAAGCTGATGTTCTAGCGCGACTAGAAGAAGCTGGCGCTCGATCCAGAGTATTTGTAGGGCTTACCCGAACAAAGGTTATGGCGGCATACAGTCGTATTGTTGACCTGTTGTTTCAGCATGGTGATGCATTTTTCTCCGTTGAAGCAACGCCTATCCCCGATTTAGATCCGATGCAAGCAATGAAGATGCGAGAACTCGCTACTGCGGAGGTAATGCAAGCTTCGCAAATGCTAGACCCAAACATGAATCAAGATTTGATCATGGCTCGGATGCAAGAACTCGAAGTTGAGTTAAAGAAGGCTGAAAAAAGAGTTGCAGATGACGCGGCTGAATCGATGTCTATTGATATCCTAGACCAATTGATTGAGACCAACGCAGAGCAAAAACTTAAAGAAAGTATTTTAGAAGCCTGTATCTTTGGTTCGGGAGCCTGTAAAGCAGGGACAGTTCGCATAGATCGTAAGCAGTCATATTCAAAAATGGCAGATCCAGAAACAGGCGAAGAAGGCTATGCGCTGTCCATTATTGAACAGCCAATGCCTGAAGTAGAAAGCGTTTCAATTTTTGATCTGTATCCAGATCCCTATTGCACCTCATTAGATGACTGTGATGGGTTGTTCCGCCGCCACGTTCTAACACGCCGACAGTTTAGGGAACTAGCAGATCTACCTCAGTTTGATTCCTCAATGGTCAAGTATCTTTTAAAGACCAACCGATCCGGCAATCATGTGGAAGAAGAGCATGAAAGAACGAGAAGACGTATAGCAGGAATCAATGAGCATTCCGAATCTAATAGATTTGAGGTTATGGAGTTTTGGGGTTGTGTCGATGGTTACGAGCTAAAAGAGCATGGCGTAGAAATTCCTGAAGACGCAGATCTTTCGTCTGACTTTAATGCTTGTGTATGGATATGCAGTGGCAAGGTTATTAAAATAATGCTCAACCCAATTGCGGGTTATGACATCCCTTACCATATTTTCCCATACGAGCGTACACCGCACCAGTTCTGGGGTACAGGCGTACCTAGAATGATGCGTGACTCGCAAGGCACGATGAATGCCGCCACAAGAATTTGGCTAGATAATTTAGCCATGTCTTCAGCCCCAATGGTCGAAATTAATACTGACCTGTTAGCGGCTGGAGAAGATCCAACAGACATACATCCATGGAGGGTATTCCTTCGTGAGGGTGGTGATGGCTCAATGCCAATGGTTCGTTGGTATCAGCCGGTGGCTAACGCTAACGGTTTAAATCAAATTGTTGAGATTTTCCGCAGATTTGCGGATGAAACGACCAGTTTACCGTCATATACCCACGGTGAACAGACAGGCGGATTAAACAAGACAGCTACAGGCATGTCTATGTTGATGGGTGCGGCAAATGTTGCACTTAAGTCTACGATTAAGAATATAGATGACTTTTTAATGAAGCCAATGATTACCGGATTATTCCACTGGAATATGGAATTTGGCACAAATCAAAAATCAAAAGGCGATCTGAGGATTGTCGCAAGAGGAAGTACTGCTCTTGTCCAAAAAGAAGTACAAAGCCAGCGTTTATTGCAGTTCCTCTCGCTGGTATCAAACCCCATGGATGCTGGATTGGTGGATCGTAACCAACTACTGCGCGATATTGCTCAGTCAATGGATATTGATCCTGATGAAATTGTTAAGTCAGAGGAGCAATTAGCTCTTGAACAGCAACAACAAGCGGCACTCCAAGCTCAAATGCAACAAGGCGCAATCGCAAGCGGTAATGAGGCTCTCAACGAGCCAAGAATGGCTCCACCTCAGGGAGCTTTTTGAAGCCAGATTTGCGGATGCTCTAGAAAGGCTAGAGAAAGCTGACGAAAAGAATTTTAAGTTTGAGCAAGGCAGACTCTCCGAGTTACGTTTTTTGCTTGAACTTGAAACGAGCGCGAAAGCGCATTTAGACCACTCGCGGAACCTGAAAAGGACAACCGCAATAGACTAGCGAATATCCCTAATTTACATCAGGGACTCGAAGGAAAAAAATTATGTCAAGAAACGACCCAGATCGTCTAGAAGCAGAAGCTAATGAGTTGATGAAGCAAATGACGAAAGCTAAAGAAGGAACCCCAGAGACCGTTCAATCTCAAGCGGAGACTCCAGAAGAGCCGGAAGAGTTGCAACAGGAAGCCCCCGACCTAGAGGACAAGGCTGAGACCGTAGCAGAAGAGGAGACAGTATCTGAAGATCAAGAAAGCGGTGAATCTGAAGATATGTCGTTGGCTTTGAAAAAAGCCGAAAAAGCAATGAAAGGCGCACAGTCGAGAATGACGAAAGCCACGCAAGAAGCGGCTGACTTGAAGCGGCAAAATGCCGACCTGCTCAAAAGCCTTGCGGAGCTTAAAGTTCAAGTTGTTGAGCAACAGCGAGATGATGGAAAGCTTGCACAGTTAAGGGAAGATTATCCTGACCTTGCAAGTCCACTGTTAGACGAACTGAAGCGAACACAGGACGAGGTTAAAGCCCAAAAAGAAGCCCTTGATAAGCAAGAGCAGAACAAGATAGATGAACGGAATGATAAAGCCGCTGAGGCTCATTTTGGTCGAATACATGCAGAACATCCTGATGTAGATTCCATCGTGGAATCCGCTGACTGGTTGAACTGGCTGGAAGATCAAGATACTCAGACTAAAGACTGGATTCAGACTGGCTCGTCTAACGATGTTAATACTGTTCTTTTCAAGTTTAAGGACGACATGGGTTATAAGCCGCCCACACCGCGAGAGCGGGTTCTAGAGAAAGCAAAATCGGTTGCAGAACCGAAGATGCCAAAATCTCGAAAGCCTACAACGAAAGGTGGAGCTAAAAACTACACCGTCGATGAGATCATGCGGATGCCTAACCATGTATTTGAAGAGCATCAGCAAGAAATTCTCAAGGCGATGGAAGGTGGCAAGATCCGCCGATAACTTCTTCTCAAACACGGAATTGCTGGAGAGACAATTAAAGGTATAAGTAAATGTCTTTTTCACAATTTTCAACAGGCACTACTTCTGAGGTGAATTTCATCCCAGAGGTGTTTAGCAAGCTTTTGCAAGCTAAATTTTATAAAAAGTCTGTACTTCCTGCGATCTCTAACACTGATTATGAGGGTGAAATCTCTGGTCAAGGTGAAAAGGTTGTAATCCGTACAGTTCCTGCTGTAACTATCAACGACTATGCTGGCACGATCACAACTCAAGAGTTGACTACTGCCAAAGTAGAAATGTTAATTGATAAAGCTAAGTACTACAGCTTTAAGGTTGACGATGTATTGGCGGCTCAGGCTGATATCGATTTACTGGATAAGGCGTCTAGCGATGCTTCTGAAGGTATGCGTATCGCTGTTGAGACTGACGTATTGAGTTCCTCTGTTACTGGAGCAACTACAATCGGATCTCAGACTACTGTTACTGCGTCAAATATCTTGACTTCAATTCTCGACATGTCTACTACTCTTGACACGCTCAACATCCCTGAAGAAGGTCGATATATCGTTCTTTCTCCAGAGTTCGTTAGCTTGCTCAAGCAGTCAGAGTTACGTCAGGCGTACTTAACTGGTGATTCTACTTCACCTCTTCGTAACGGTAAGGTTGGTACTGTAGATCGTTTCACTGTATATCAGTCAAACATGCTCTACACCCCATCTTCTGGTACTGACAGCGGCTACACTCACGTTCTAGCTGGTCACCCTAAAGCTCTTTCTTTCGCGTCACAGTTCACTAACACTGAAACTGTTCGTATGGAAAGCACTTTTGGCGATCAAGTTCGTGGTCTAAAGGTTTACGGCTCTAAGGTCGTTACTCCAGACGCACTTTGCGTAGGTAAGTGGACTTAATAGTCCAGCCGGATAGGGGGGGCAACCCCCCTGTTTTAATGATAGAGGTCAGGCATGACAGGAACTAAAACCAAAAAAGATGAGATTTTTGAAAAGGCGCAAGACGAGTTTGGCACAAAGCTAGACCGAAGGCTGACGCTTTCCCAGCTTGAAGATCAAATGAAATCCTTAGCGAGAGATAAGAAAAACCCTCCTAAAGAAATTGAGAAGCTCATCCCTAAAACGGTAAAAAACGTCATTACTGGTAATGTTTTTGATTACAACCCTTTATTTAAGGGTAACCCTGACTTGCAAGTAATCGAGTGGGAGAACACTGATGGCAACAACTAAGGTTGTAGATATTCTAGACCGCGCTAGCATTATCTTGCAGGACAGCACTAACGTCCGATTTCCAAACGCGGAACTATTAAAATTTTTCAATGATGCCCAGCGAGAAGTTGTGCTTCATCGACCAGACGCCAAAATGGTCAACGCGACTTTAGCTTTAGCGTCAGGTAGCAAACAAACACTTCCAGCCACAGCTTTACGCCTTATAGAGGTAATTAGAAATGTGAGCGGAAGAGCAGTTACTCAAGTAGCTCGAAGAATACTAGATGAAACTTTGCCTAACTGGCATGAGACTACTGCCGGAACCAACAAAATTGAACACTATGTTTATGATGCGGCTGACCCAAAAAACTTCTATGTGTATCCAAAAGCTGTTTCGGGTACTCACTCATTAGAGGTTGTTTATAGTTCAGCAACGTCAGACATAGCAATCAGTAATTTTTCAACAGATACAACCGTTATATCGATAGACGATGTTTACGCGAACTGCTTGTTAGACTATGTCCTTTACAGGTCTTACCAAAAAGATTCTGAGTTTGCTGGCAATGCCCAGCGAGCGATGATGCATTATCAAAGTTTTGCTAATGCTTTAGGCGTAAAAACTCAGGCTGATAGCGCAGTGACTCCATTCCCAGACAGTGCAGGTAGAGGCTAGTGAAATATTCTGATTTTTCTCCATATGTGCGCCCAGAGGTGCAAGGTTGCCCCGATTTTGTTTTAGAGCGAGCGGTGAGAGATTCAGCTATTGAGTTTTGTCGGCGAACGGATATTTATACGCCGGAACCAGAGTTTCTTACGATTATTAGCGGGCTCAATGAGTATGCAGTATCGCTACCGACAGGAACAGAGTTAAACCACATTTTAGATGTTTTCAATGACAAGGTTGCCTTAGAGCCTATTAGCTACAATCAGCTTTTATTAAAGCTAGGTGATGAGAATACTACTGGAACTCCTAAGTATTACGCGCAGAGAGATAATGCCGATTTTTATGTTGCGCCAATCCCTGCTGACGCAGACTCATTTAGAGTGCTTTACTCCGTTAAACCCACCTCCTCCAGCACCAGTATTCCCGACACGATTGGTAAAGAGAATAGAGAGCTAATTTCTCATGGGGCTTTATACCGCCTTCAGATGATGTCAGGTCAACCATGGTCAAACCCTTCAGCCGCAGGTTCTAATAAGCAACTTTTTGAGCGTGAAGTGGGTCGGGCTATTCGTCAAGTTAAGTACGGTTTTTCTGGTGGATCTCTTACTGCTAAACCGAGGGCATTTATCTAATGGCTTATTTGACTACGATTGATCTTGTTTCCAGCGACCAATTACCGGAAATTGAGATAACACTTAAAGACTCTAACACTGCGGCAAGTGGATCTATTCTTGACCCTGATGATGCAACTACATTTGCTCCCCTAGACTTAACTAGCGGCACAGTCAGAATGAGAGTCAGAAAAGTTGGATCGACTACCTTAACAGATACTTTGGTTGGAACTGTAACTAACGCTACTGAAGGAAAGGTTACCTTTGTTTTCAACAGTGATACTTTAGCCTCTAGCGGAGTATTAGAGGGCGAAATAGAGTTTTCCGATTCTCAGAGCCGAACCCAAACGGTAGTTGACCTTATAAAGTTCAAAGTCCGATCACAGTTCGGGTAAGACGATATGGCGATCCGAGCCAGTATCAAATACAGGTCACTTGCGCTAACGGCTTCTTTTCGTAAGCTAAGTCTGACTGCAAGAATTCCTACAGCAACGGCTGTGGTAACCGAAAAAAACCTGCATATGGATGCTTCATACAGAAGCATTTCTACTGATATTGGTTACACGAAGCTTGAGGCTTTGGCAAGCTGGCAAAATCTTTTCATGCATGACATTACAGTCAATGCAGAAAGAACAATTTACACGTTTAATGATGCAGTACCGTTTTTAGAATTGACCGAAATGGATGTAGGTCTTGCCTTAGGAGATAGTTTTTCCTTCTCTGAGGCAATGGCAATGTCTCTTGATGTTGTAAAAGCTGACACCTTCCCTATGATCGAAAGCATCTACACTGAGCTTACGATGTTTAGGACACTCAGTGACCAGCAGTCGATCTCTGACAGTTCAGTAATGTCCGTACATTCTGCTCAATCGGATCAGTCGCAAATTATAGATGCTATATCGCTAGCGATGGCGTTTGGTAGGTCATTTGATGACTTAGTTAGTTTTGCTGATCAAGCTACCTTCGGCACATCTAAGATTGAATCAGATTTGGTGTCCATGGTGGAAAGCATTTCACTTTCTCCCTCTGTTACTGTATCTGACTCTGCAATCATAACAGACGCAATTATAGCGACAGTCGGACAAATAAGATTAGATTCATTTGGCATGTCAGAGTCGCTGTCCGTGACTAGACCACCGTTTACGTTTACGCAGTCAGGCGATGTTGTAACTGTTACCGGAGTGCCTGAGGACACGTTTGGGTTTAGTGATAGTAATGTATTTAATGTAAATAAAGACTTACAAGATACGTTTACATTAGATGATTTTAGTCAAGTAGATAAGCACACGACTGGCGTAAAAACCAATGTTTATCAATTAACTGATATCTTAAGCCTGTCCTTAAGTAAAGCGTTAGAAAATCAGGAAATTACCTTGACCGAGCAACATTTATTTGCTTTGTCAAAACCCGAAACTGACGCTATAATTGTATCTGAAACTCTGCTTCTTTCCGCGTCAAAGGTAGCAGATGAACAACTTAGTCTTAATGACGTTACCGTGCTGTCTCCACGGAAATCGGTTTCTGACAGCGTTAGTTTGTCCGACAATTTTAGTTTTGAATCTCTAGTAGCTAGTTCGGTTCTTAATAAAAATCTGGTCGGCAACTTGCTTTTGAATGCTGATTAACCGGAGATAGACCCATGATCCACGATGATCTAAAAATGAAAGGGCGTCTTACCGTCCTCCTAACAGCCCCTGATGGAACTGTTAAGCAAAAAGAAGAAATTGACAACCTAGTAGTTACTGCCGGAAAAAACTTCGTCGCTTCTCGCATGGCTGGAACCTCAGCTAGCGTGATGAGTCATATGGCAATTGGAACCTCATCCACTGCCGCAGTTGTCGGAGATACAACTTTAGGTTCCGAGGCGGCACGAGTGGCTTTAACCAGCACTACCGCATCAGGAAACGATGTTGCTTATGTAGCGACTTTCCCTGCTGGAACCCCTAGTAGCGCAACCTCAGTAGTTGAAGCTGGAATCTTGAACGCATCCTCTGGAGGCACTTTACTTTGTTTAACAAAATTCAGTGTTATTACGAAGGGTACGCAGGACAGTTTAACAATTACTTGGACGGTAACCGCTAGCTAGGAGCCTTAAATGGGCATTAAGTTTTCAAACCTAGCTAGCACTACGCTGGCTAGTGGCGTTTCTAGCTCGACAACGTCGATCAGTGTTACCAGCGCAACATCATTCCCTACGTTGGGGAGTGGTGATTACTTCTATGCATCCATTGGAATAGGATCTGCCTCAGAGGTTGTTAAGGTAACGTCAATATCAGGCACTACCTTTACTGCTGTAAGGGGTCAGGATTCAACCACTGCGATCAGTCACTCTTCAGGTGCGGAGATAGCTTTGCGGGTTGTGGCGGCTACGCTTGAAGACTTAAGAGATGCTACGGACAATGACACCACCTACTCTGCTGGGACAGGTGTGTCGCTGTCTGGCACTACGTTCAGCCTCACCGATACAAACTCTAAACTAAACCTATCTGGCGGCACTCTCACAGGCAACCTAAATCTTGGCGACAACGACAAAGCTGTGTTCGGTGCTAGTGATGATTTACAGATTTATCATGATGGGTCTAATAGCTTTATAACGGATACAGGTACAGGTAATTTATATGTTAGAGCCAGTAATGAACTAGCTTTAACTTCTGCGGCAGGAGAAGCGTTTTTCTTAGGTATTGCAGATGGTTCAAGTTATCTATATCACAATGGTAGCGTTAAGCTAAACACCACAGCCACAGGCATAGACGTAACTGGTAGCGTGACAGCCACAGGAGGCAACTCTGGAAACTGGAACACAGCTTACGGTTGGGGAAATCATGCATCCGCTGGATATCTCACAAGCCATCAGTCTTTGTCTGGCTATGCCACTGAAACGTATGTTGGTACGCAGGTTAGCAATCTGGTTGACTCCTCACCCTCTACGTTAAATACATTAAATGAACTAGCGGCGGCGTTGGGAGACGATCCGAACTTTGCCACAACGGTATCGACTAGCATCGGAACTAAATTGCCCCTAGCAGGTGGGACTCTTACAGGTGGTTTATCAGGAACTACAGGTTCATTCTCAGGTAGCGTGACAGCCGACAAGTTATCTTCTCAGAAATTAACAAGTGGCAATGGCGGTTTAAGAATTCACTCAAGTGGTACGAAGATTTTCGCAATTACAGAAGCGAATGCAGTTAACTCAGGTGCGATGGATTTAGGCGCATCCGATGCTAAATTTAAAGATTTACATCTTTCTGGCACTATCTCTAGTGGGGCTATTACAAGCACAGAATTGACTATCACTGGTGGCTCTGGTGGTGCTGACCTTTATATAAATAACACATCACCAACACTAGGTTTTACAGACAGCAACTCATTTTCTGATGCTAGTGATATTTATATTGTTAGAGCGGGGTCAACAGGAGATTTACAGTTTCAATTTTTTGATGACAGCGCAAATACCACTACAACGACATTTCAGATTGATGAGACAGGTAACACTACCATTGCAGGCACTATCTCTAGTGGTGCTATTACAAGTTCAGGTGATCTTAAACTTACCGCCTCTGGAGCAAAAATTATAGTAGATGCTTACACCGGTTCATCACAAGAAGGCGGTGGCATATTTTTTAGAGAAGGTTTTCATTCTTCTAACCAATACAATTTATCCATCATGGCAAGGTCAAGAAGCAATGATGGTTCGCCAGATGGTTTATCAATTAATGGTTATGAAGGTGTATTTTTCTCAACTGGTAGTAATTCATACCAAGAGCGTTTTGGCATAGATGTTTCAGGGAATATTTCGGTAGGTGGTACGAATATTATAAGTCAGTCAAGAAACCTGTCTAACATAGGCACAATCTCTAGTGGTGCTATTACAAGCACAGGGCTTACTGTTCAATCATCCACTTATAACAAAATTAGCTCATATTTCTCTGGTACATATACAAGTGGATTTAAGTTTTCGGACATGAATGGCGGCATTTGGTATGACGCAGGTACAGATGATCTAACTGTTTCCGCAGGACACGCTAATAGCCAGTTAATTTTGGAGTCAGGCGGCAGTACTTCATTAACTTTAGCCAGTAATAACAACGCTACCTTTGCAGGGACTATCTCTAGTGGGGCTATAACCGCTGTTGGCGCTTCGGGAACATCTGTTGTACAAAACATAAGAAACCCAAGCACTTCATGGGGTCAATATGCCTTAACTCGCTATGGAAGCGAGGGCGCTAATTCTCGTTATATGGATTTTGGTTACTATCGTGGTGCCTCAGAAGCAACTAGAGGCTTAGTTATTAAGTCACAGGCTAACGCAACTAAATTTACGTTTTTAGATAGCGGTGATTTTCAAATAGGTACTACCACAGTAATAGACGCTAGTAGGAATGTAATTACAGGCAGTAACTTTTATTTTGGAGCAACAGACAGCAGTTTACTTGCAAAAGATGGTGCCAATATTAGATACCTCGCTGATGGTATTCATAAGTTTGAGACATATAATGGTGGTTGGGGTGAGAGAGTCCGAATAGATGATGCTGGTCTAGATGTTACAGGCACAATCTCTAGTGGTGCTATCTCTATTGATAATGGCAGTCAAAGAGTCAAATATGGTGTTTGGAGTGGGACTACTTATGGCGTAGGAATGGGTACTGGCTACACCTATGGCGCAATAAATAATGATTACGTTATGTCGTTCCAGATGAACGATGATAGTGATCGTGGTTTTTGGTGGGGCGATACAGGACATGGTAATGATCAGGGTGCAATGGCGCTATCTACTGATGGTTATCTAACAGTGGCCTCTGGATTGCGGCTTGGTTTTGGCGAGAGTGACACGACACACCCATCAGCAGGGCTTCAAGTAAACGGCACTATCTCTAGTGGGGCTATTACAGCGCCAAGTATTCGCTCGTCCTCTGGGGAGTTTCATGTAAACAGAAGTAGTGATGGTGCCAGTGCGATACGAGTTGACGCTGACGGTGTGGTTGTAATACCTAGCAATTATTTTTATGTTCCGGCAAGCCAAGGGTCATATTTTAGTTCCGCTGTAAGGTTTCGCGGAATGATAAGCAATGATACTGGCACTGACGTAACTATCGGTGACACTTTGAATGTCACACTAGGGATTAAACTTAACGGCACCACAGTAATAGACGCTAGTAGAAACCTAACTAATGTCAACCTAGTTAAATTTAGAGAAAGTGGGGGGTCTTTTTACATATCGCCCACTAACGCCAATACCTTAAATGCTCAACATGGTAGCAACGC
>Ga0102826_1000349_pt1 | contig 12841 bp, 9 predicted proteins | sample ColrivemetaGS737_FD_84972 | JGI IMG/M metagenome (GOLD analysis project Ga0102826, IMG submission 84972) | Estuarine microbial communities from the Columbia River estuary - metaG S.737 | ecosystem: Environmental > Aquatic > Marine > Intertidal zone > Estuary | place: USA: Columbia River Estuary...
AAAAAAAGTTTCTAACAACAGCTTTTTTGAAGTCATAAACAATCTTCTTAAAAAAAAAGACTCTTTCATTTGTTCTCGCCTTCCCGGTTCAAAACAGGTTAATCTTAACTCTGGAATTGTAACAAAACTAAAGCGCTCAGAAATACAAGACAATGGAATCTTTGTAATGCCATTTATTGAAAAAAATTTAGGTTGGATGTTAAATCCCTCTTTAAATTACGAAACGATTATTGAAAAAAAATTAAATTCAAAAAACAATAATTTTTTGAACGTAAAAGACCTTGTCAAAAATGAAGAAAAGGAAAACTATACTCGTTCTGTTAAAAATTTAATAAAAGAAATTGATAAGGGAAAATTGTCAAAAATAGTATTCTCGAAAAAAATAACTTTAAAGCGTCCTAATTCAAATTGCGTTTCAATTTTTAAAAACATTCTTGATTCATACAATGATGCTTTCTGTTATTTCTTTTACACCCCAAAAGAAGGAGTTTGGTTGGGCGCTAGTCCAGAGCTTTTATTTAAAAAAGAAAAAAACTCTATTTTAACTATGGCTTTAGCAGGAACAAAATTCAATATTAGTTCAGAGTGGGGAGACAAAGAATATTCTGAACAAAAAATAGTTCAAGATGAAATAATTGAAAACCTTAGCCCCTTGTGCTCTTCTCTTTCGCTTGGAGAAACAGAGACGGTTTCTGCGGGAAAAATACAACACTTAAAAACAAGTTTTGAAGGAACAACCCAAGCCTCAACTATTAAACTTATTAATGCTCTTTTTCCTTCTTCTGCAATAGCTGGTTTCCCAAGAAAAACTGCCTTAAAATTGATTTCAAAGCATGAGTTACATGAAAGATCTTTTTATTCTGGTTTCCTTGGAGCATGTAAAGGCAATGACTCTTCTTTTTTTGTAAATTTAAGATGTCTTAATGTTAAAGATGACAAAATATCACTTTATGTCGGATCTGGAATAACAAAAGATAGCGACCCAGACAATGAATGGATGGAAATTTTAAAAAAATCTGAAACAATGTTAAATGTTATTTTTTAACAACTTTTGTTTTCATTTTCTAAATTTGTTTCACAAATGATGTATCCAAAAATTAATTCCGCTCAAACGATTATTCTTTATTGTGAAAAGTTTGAGTTTTTCAATATTGTAATTTCTCCAGGATCAAGGAACGCTCCCTTAGCTATTGGCTTTGCCTCTAATAAAAAATTTGACTGTTATAGTGTTGTGGATGAGCGATCTGCTGGATTTTTTGCTTTAGGCATGTCACAGCAAACGCAAAAACCCACCGTTTTAATCTGTACATCTGGATCTGCACTTCTTAACTATTACCCCGCGGTTGCAGAAGCCTATTATAGCGACATCCCTTTAATTATTATTTCAGCTGATAGACCTGGTTATAAAATAGGAATTGGCGACGGACAAACAATTCAACAAAAAAATGTTTTTGGAAATCATGTTGTTGATTTTAAAAACTTGGGTCAGGACGTTAATCATAGCGCTGATTCTGTTTTAGAAAGCAACAGTCAAAGCTTAATTCCTAATTCGTTAAATACAGCTGGGCTATTAAAACTTCAAAAAAACATTCAAAGCTCTAATGAAAAAATAATTGCTGGTTTGTTTGCAAAAACTTTAGAATTTTCAAGACCTGTTCATCTTAATGTTCCGCTTGAAGAGCCTTTGTCCGATTTTGTAAACCAACCTTCAATTGAGGTTAAAAGCAAAATAAAATATAGTTTAGAAAACAATGATCTTACTGTTTTTGACAACCCTCTTATAAAAGGCTACAAAAAAATAATGATTCTTTTGGGTTGTGCCGATAAAGAAGTGCTGAGTCAGAATGTAATAAATGAACTGTCAGGCTTTGAAAATATAGCAGTACTAAAAGAAACTACTTCAAACATAAATAACGCCTCTTTTTTTGGCAAAATAGATCAACTAATTGCACCAATTGAACTTTCTAAAAACAGCTCTGATTTGTTCAATAAATTAAAACCAGAACTACTGATTACAATCGGAGGAATGGTCATCTCAAAAAAAATAAAAACAATGTTAAGAGCATATAGGCCAATTGCTCATATTCATTTGGGGCATAATAATGCTAAAGACACGTTTTATTCAGGTGTGGAACATTTTAAAATTAATCCCGACTTGTTTTTGATAACGTGTTTAAAGAAACTTGCCTTAAACTATAACTATAAAGAACTGTGGAATGATCTTTCAAAAAAAAGAGCCCTAGCTCACAAAAAGTATATTAAAAACTCTCCATTCAGTGATCTAAAAGTTTTTTCTCAGCTTGAGTCTAAAATTCCACTTAATTATAATATCCAAGTTTCTAACAGCTCAACTGTTCGTTACATGCAATTATTTGACTTTGACAAGTTTTCTAAAGTTAATTGTAATAGAGGAACTAGCGGAATAGACGGAAGTACATCCACTGCCGTTGGAGCTTCTGTTAAATCAATAACCCCAACTCTTTTGATAACTGGAGATTTAAGTTTTTTCTACGACGCTAACGGATTGTGGAACTCTCATATAAAATCTAATTTTAGAATTATAGTGGTAAACAATAATGGAGGTGGGATTTTTAAAATTTTACCAGGCTACAAAAACAATCTAATTTCAGCTGAGTTTATTGAAACAAGACACAAATTAACAACAAAACACTTGGCTAAAATGCACGGGTTTGATTACTTAAAAGCAACATCTGAAATTGGATTAAGATGGAGACTTAGAACGTTTTTTAACAAGTCCTCTAAACCAAAAATTTTAGAAATACACACAAACTCAGATTTAAGTTCAGATTTGCTAAAAAAATATTTTATTAATTTGAAATAAACATAAGTTCTGAAGGTTTAGAAAGCATTATATTTAATAAATTTTTACTATGAAAGCAGTTTGGGAGAAAATTAAAAGTTATTCAGATATTAAATTTGAATTATACAATGGAGTGGCTAAAATCACTATTAATAGGCCGAAAGTGTACAACGCTTTTAGACCTGAAACTAATATTCAAATGCTAGAGGCAATTGATATTTGTAGAGAAAGGAATGATATAGATATTGTTGTTTTTACTGGTGAAGGTGAAAAGGCTTTCTGCAGTGGAGGGGATCAAAACGTGAAGGGCTCTGGTGGTTATATTGGAAAAGACGGTGTCCCTAGGCTAAACGTTTTGGATTTACATAAAAAAATTAGAGAAATTCCAAAGCCAGTGATTGCAATGGTTAACGGCTTTGCGATAGGAGGAGGACATGTGCTACACGTTGTATGTGATCTTACGATTGCAAGTGAAAATGCGGTTTTTGGGCAAACAGGACCTAAGGTTGGCAGCTTTGACGGTGGGTTTGGTTCGTCATATTTAGCTCGTCACGTAGGACAAAAAAAGGCTAGAGAAATATGGTTTTTATGCGAACAATATTCTGCAAAAGAAGCTCAAGAGATGGGAATGGTAAACAAAGTTGTCCCTTTAAAAGATTTAGAAAACACCGTTTTGGAGTGGTGTTCTATAATGCAAAAAAGAAGTCCGCTTGCTTTAAGAATGATTAAAAGAAGTTTAAACGCAGAGCTGGATGGTCAACACGGACTAATGCAATTAGCTGGTGACGCTACTCTTTTATATTATTTAACCGAAGAAGCTCAAGAAGGCAAAACCGCCTTTCTTGAAAAGAGAAGCCCTGACTTTAAAAAATATCCTAAATTTCCTTAATAATTAAATATTGTTTTTGAAAAATACTTCGTTACTAAAAGCATGGATTTCTGCAGCTAGAATCAGAACGCTTCCACTTTCTGTTTCAGGAATTTTAATTGGTTCTTCTTATGCGTATTTTTCAGAAAAATTTACATTTTCTGTTTTTTTTATTGCAATTCTAACTACCGTCTCATATCAATTATTATCAAATTTTGCAAATGACTACGGAGATGGTGTAAAAGGCACTGACGACAATAGAATAGGCCCAAAAAGAACCGTACAATCTGGGCTAATATCTCGTGTTTTAATGAAAAAAGGTCTGGTTGTTTTGTCTTTAATTTCTTCATTTTTAACACTAACGCTCATCATTCTAGCTTTTGGATTAAACTCTTTTTACGTTTTAATTTTTGCTGCATTAGGTGGGCTAGCAATTTTCTCAGCCATTAAGTATACTGTTGGGAAATTTGCATATGGATATTTTGGGCTAGGTGATTTATTTGTTTTTATTTTCTTTGGATTAATAAGTGTTTTAGGATCAAATTTTTTATTTGACTCTGTTTTGGAATTCAAATTACTAAGCCCGTCAATTGTACTAGGTCTATTAAGTGTTGGGGTTTTAAATTTAAACAACATGCGGGATATACAAAATGATGCTGAATGTGGCAAAAAAACACTTGCTGTTGTATTGGGCACACAAAAAGCAAAACTTTACCACCTTTTTATTACAAGTTTTGCTCTTTTATTAATTTGCCATTTTCAATACGAATTAAATATTTCTTCTAATTCTCTTAATTTCTTTTTAATCATAAATTCATTAGGTCTGGTTTTTCACATGGTTAAGGTTCATAAAGTCTCTAGCCCTAAGGAATATGATAAGTATCTTAAAGTTTTGGCTTTACATGCGTTTCTTTTTTCTGTTTTGATTTCTTTATACTTTTTTAAAATTGTAATCTAATGAAAGCTTTTTATTTCAAACATATTCTAAACTTTCACAACCCTAGCGGAACTTCCAGAGGCGTATTAAACCAAAAAGAAAGTTGGTTTATTGTTATTTATGGTGATAATAAAACTGGCATTGGAGAGTGTAGTTTAATAAAAGGATTAAGCCCTGATCCCAAAAATAACTTTGAGCAAACGCTAAAAAAAGTATGTGAAAATATTTCAGAAGGATATAATGCTTTGTCGCCTAGTTTAAATTCCTACCCTTCAATATTATTTGGGCTTGAAACTGCCTTTCGTTCATTGGAGTCCTCAGACCCTATGGAGCTTTTTCCCTCTGAATTTACAAAAAATCAAGCCTCTATTCCAATAAATGGATTAATCTGGATGGGGGGGATAAACTTTATGATCAATCAAATAAAAGAAAAAATTGATGCGGGGTTTGATTGCATCAAAATTAAGATAGGTTCTCTTGATTTTAAAACAGAGATTGATCTAATTAAAAGCATTAGAAAAGAATATTCTTTAAAAGATTTGGAAATAAGAGTAGATGCTAATTGCGCCTTTTCTTTTTCAGAATCTCTGGAAAAACTAAAAAAATTATCTGACTTTTCTATCCACTCTATAGAACAACCTATACAAACGCGGCAATGGGAAAACATGGCGTTTTTATGTGAAAAATCTCCCCTTGCAATTGCTCTAGACGAGGAGCTAATAAACGTTTTGGACTCTGAAAAGCAGAAAATGATTGAATTAATTAATCCGGAATACCTAATATTAAAACCTAGCCTTCTAGGAGGGTTAAAAAAATGTGAAGACTGGATTACTATTGCAGAAAATAGTAATGTAAAATGGTGGGCGACTAGTGCGTTGGAAAGTAATATCGGACTTAATGCAATTGCTCAGTGGGTTTACAAAAAAACAACTAACATGAAACAAGGGCTTGGAACAGGGAAGCTTTTTTCTAACAATATTTCATCGCCTTACGTTATTAAAGAAGGACAGTTAAAATACTCTACAGAAAACAACTGGGATCTTTCGTTGTTTGATCATCAAAAAAAATTATTACTATAATGAGTTCGCATTTTTACGATACTAATTTTAAATTAAATGGTGTTTCTTACTCATTAGAATCTTTATTGTCAACCACAAAAATTAACCACAACTATTTTTTTCAATTTCTAAGAAAATGGACTGACAAAAGTTCAACTGTAGAGTTACAAACCTCTGGATCAACAGGCGTTCCCAAAACACTACACATGTCTAAAAGCAAAATGATTCTATCAGCCAAAAGAACAGGTGCGTTTTTAAATTTACAGTCTGGAGATAAAGCTCTTTGTTGCTTGCCTTTGGATTATATAGCGGGAAAAATGATGGTAGTAAGAGCTCTTGTTTTGGGGCTAGACCTTTACTTAATAAAGCCCTCAAAGAATCCTTTGAAAACATTTTCCTTTAGATTTGATTTTGTAGCATTTACACCATATCAATTGGAGCATTCTATACAGCACTTAGATAAAATTAAAACTCTTATTGTAGGTGGAGGGCCAATAAACGAAAAAACAAAAAAAACTCTCTATAAAAAGAAAACCAATGTTTATGAGACTTACGGGATGACTGAAACAGTATCTCATGTTGCCTTAAAGCATGTCAGCCAAGGGGAACAAGAGTTTAAAGCGCTCAAAGGCGTTCGTTTTGAAACAAAAAATAATTGTCTTAAAATATTTTGCGATTCTATTTTAACAAAACCAATTGTAACCAACGATGTTGTAAACCTAATCTCTGAAAAAAGATTTGTTTGGAAAGGAAGAGTAGACTTTGTTATTAATTCAGGTGCAATAAAAATTTATCCTGAAGAATTAGAAAAAAAACTAAGCCAAGCAATTTCAGTCCCCTTTGTTATTATAGGGGTGCCCGATGAAGAATTTGGAGAGAAAATTACAATTGTGTTTGAAGGAGAAACGCCACACAACTTTAAAGATTTGATTGAGGGCCTAGACTTTTTTGAGAAGCCAAAAAAAGTTTTTAATTTGGATGTCTTTCCGAGAAATAATAACAAGGTGTTAAGAAGAAAAATTATTACAAAAATATTGAAGTTGTATGGATCAAACTAAAAGAGAAGAGTTTTGGAATACATTAACTCACTTTATAGGAATAGTTTTAAGTCTTATTGGCCTTCCGTTATTAATCTTTGCTAATAACAATTTATCTTCTTTTAGTCTTGCTAGTATTTTGTTTTTCGAATTTGGTTTGTTGTTTGTTTACATTTCGTCTACTCTTTATCATTACGTAGAAAACGTCGAACTTAAAAAAAAATTAAGAACATTAGACCACATAAGTATTTTTTATTTAATCGCAGGTTCCTACGCCCCTATTTGCCTAATCACACTCTATAATGATTCTGGAATTGGGGTTTTTGTAGCGGTTTTAGCAATAATGTTTATAGGAACCTTTTTTAAGTTGTTCTATACTGGTAAATATGAAAAGTTTTCTCTTTTTTTATATCTAGCAATGGGATGGTTAATAATTTTTAAAATTAATACTCTTATTGATTTAATAGAATTTAATGGCTTGGCATTGATAGTAACAAGCGGATTACTTTATACTTTTGGAACTTTTTTTTATTCATCAAAAACAATAAAATATTCGCATGCCATTTGGCATTTATTTGTTCTTGGAGGTAGCGCCACTCACTTCTTTTTTGTTCTGTTTTTTGTTATATAAATCTTGTACCTTTAATTATGACTATGAGAAACTCAAGACGAAATTTTATAAAAAAAGGTGTTTTAGCAAGTGTTGCTTCAACATCTTCACTTTCTTTTACTAGCAATCTTTTAGATGACAAAATTATTGGTCACGGAGATTTTAAATTTAAATTAGACAAAAAGTGGAGCTCTCAAGACATCTATAAACATCCTGTTAATCATTGTCATGAAATGGTAATTGACCGTCGAAACAAGCTTTACATGACTACTACTCATGTTAAAAACAATATTTTAGTCTACAACAGAGATGGAAAAATTTTAGACTCTTATAATCTAAATCTGCCTGGTGCTCATGGCTTAACGCTTTCAAACGAGGGGGGAGATGAATTTTTATATGTCACCGATCCCGACAATAATAAATTTTGTAAAACAACTTTAAAAGGAGAAAAAATATTTGAATTTGAAGCCCCTAAAGAAATTTCAAAATACACATCAAAATCCATGTTTAAGCCAACAGAAATTACAGTGGCTTCAAATGGAGATTTCTATGTAGCAGACGGATATGGCTTGGATTATATTATTCAATATGATTATTCGGGAAATTACATTCGTCATTTTGGTGGTCGCGGAGATAACGATAATCAATTCGATTGTTGCCATGGCGTAACTATTGATACAAGAGATTCTAAAAATCCTTTTTTACTGATCACCTCAAGATCAAAAAACGAGTTTAAAAGGTTTACGTTGGATGGAAAATGGATAGAAACAATTAAGATGCCTGGGTGCTATATTTGCAGGCCTGTAATTAAAGACGGTTATTTGGCTTTTGCTGTTATAGTTACAAAAGACTGGGGAAGTTATGACGGAATGTTAGCTGTTCTAGATAACAACTATAAGGTTATTTCTATGCCTGGTGGAAACTCTCCAAAATATATTGACAATTTACTTCAACGACCAGTACACGATAATGTAAGTTTTAGAAATCCGCACGATGTTTGTATTGATGATGATTGGAATGTTTATGTTCCCCAATGGAACTCGGGAAAAATATTTCCAATTAAATTAACAAGAGTCTAATTATGATCAAATATTTATTTTTATTATTATCAATCGCTATGTTTTCTCAAGGATACGAAACCCAAAAATATGAAGTCGTCAAACAAATAGAAAATATCGAAATACGCTTTTACCCCCCATCGTTAATGGCAAAAGTTAACTCAAGAGGTGGGTTTTCAAAATTATTTCAATACATCAGCGGAAAAAATGATAAAAGTGAAAAAATTGCTATGACAACACCTGTTCATATGTCTAGTGAAAACAACAAGTCTACTATGGAATTTGTATTGCCTTCCAAATATTCATTAGAAAATATTGCTATTCCAAACGATAAAAATATCGAGGTTTATAACTCTAAGCCTGGTTATTATGCGGCAATAACATATGGCGGTTATTCCAACTCAGAAAAAGTTAAAAAAAATCATTCTAGTTTATTAAATAAGCTTCAAGCTGAAAATTTTAAGATTTTGAACAGTCAACCTGTAGTGCTTTCTTACAATAGTCCTTATAAAGTATTCAACAGAAGAAATGAAGTTTTAGTTGAGGTTGAGTTTTAGGCCTCTGAGTCTTTAAAATTTATTTTTGGATCCATAATTTCACTAATTAATCCTTTTAGTTCTTTCTCAAAACTAACAATACTGGAACTGTCTATTAAATCTGTTTGTGAATTTTTAATTTTTAATTTCATAGTTCCATTGCTTAAGTTTCTAAAGGAAATTATTCCTGCTGAAATTTTTTCACATCTAGTGCTTTTATGATACATCCAAACATAGCACATTAACTGCATTGCTTTTGTTCTTAAGGTGTCACTACAAATCAAGCTCATTTCTTTAATTGTCAGATTACTGGAGCTAACTAAGCCTGTTTTATAGTCAATAATTCGAACTACTCCGTTTTTTTCATCAATTCTATCAATAACTCCGGTAATTGCAACCTTTGTACTGTTTTTTAGATTTAAGATTCCTTTTATTGGCTTTTCAAGAGCAATTATTTTTATTTTGCTTCCACTGTTTAAGTCGTTTAATTCGTTTTGGATTAAAACCCGTATCCCGCTTTTAATGACTTCAAAAAGTATTAAATTCTTACCCGAATTAAACAATTCATTGTTTGCAGAAAATGAGTTTTTAAGAGTTTTATTAATCTTTTGTAAAACTTCTTTTAAATCTTTTTTTTCTAAATATTTCCCGATAAAAGGTTTGTATAAAGATTCTATTGTTTCATGAAAAATTAAGCCTATTGTTTTATGATCTGCAGAACCTTCATTAGTTTTTTCCTTTTTTAATTTTAATAGCTTTTGAAAATAGTACTCTTTTGGGTTTTTTATATACGTTTCTAAAGAGGATGGGGAAAATCCTTTTAAGGAAATTTCTTTTATTCTTTTTAAAGCCGAGGGAGTTTTTTTAAGGCAATTTTTTGTCACTTCATTTTCAAAATTAGATTCAGCCTTATAATATTCTATTTTGTGATTTCTGTTTTTTTCAAGCTCAAGTTGATATATAAACCTGCTTTTTTCTGCTTTTTTCAATCCTTCTTCCTGTGAATTATAAATCAAAAAAATATTTTTTGCCCTTTGTATTAATCGATAAAAATGATAACTATAAACTCTATCTTTATCGTTGTGAGTTTGTAGATTGTATTTAGCTTTTAAATCAAAAGGAAGTAGCGATTCATAGTCTCTCCCTTTTGGCATTACACCTTCGTTAACTGAGGTAAAAATAACGGTTTCAAAATCTAAGCCCCTAGACTCTAAAAGTCCCATAAAATTAATTTTAGAATCTTTATTTGGCTTATGTCTTACGCTGATTTCTTTGATAAAAGAATTTATCAGATGTTTAAGTCTTAATAGATTTATTGTTTTTTTACTATTTAGTTGTTCAATTTCTTTTAACTCTAATAAAACTAAAGTTAGTTCTTGGCTTTCAAACTCGTTAAGCTTTCCTTCTTCAATCAGAAATTGTAAAATAGTGTTTAGTTCAAATAAAACTTCGCTACTGTCTTCCCATTTTTTTAATGAAATACTATAGGCAACCCTCTCTGTTCTTGTCTTAATAGAAAATGGTTTTTTTAAAAAAGACCGCTTGATTGGCTCTGGAGTTTTATTTCCAAACGTTTTTTTCAAAACATTGCTATTTAAAATCTTGTTAATTAGTGTTATAGAATTGAAGTTTCTTTTTTCTGTTTTTAAATCTAATAAACTAGAAATTAAATTTTTTATTCCTGATTCTTTCACTGGAACTGAAAAACTGACCAGGTCTTTATTTAAGTTTTTAGGAAAATATTGTAAAATAGGTGACATTAAATTTTCATCACCTAACACAACCGCCGTCCCTACTGTACCATAATTTTCTGGCTTTGAAAGTATTCTTCCTACTTCTCTTGCCTGCCCAACATTACCTTGAGCTTCAATTATGCTTATGTTTTTTTCTGAATCAAAGTCATTATTTAGCCATTTAAATTTGTTTTTGGAATAGAAATTCCATTTTTTTCTGTACTTTCTGATATGAAAAGAACCGCTATGATTGTTGTTTTTAAAACTAGCAGAATCAATGTCCCAAAATATATCACTAGAATTAATCTCAATTAATTCTTTGATGATAATTTCTTCTGCTTTTGAAAGTGCGTTAAGACCGATGAAAAAGAATCTTTTATTTGTATTCGCTTTTTTATAGTGCTCAAGATTAACGACCGCTTCACTGTAACACATTCCTTTTGTGCCAAGCCCTTGTGTGTTGAGCTTCTGTTTAAATTCCTGGTAAATGCTTGTAAGGGATTTTAAAAATTCTTGTTTAATGTTTATGCTTGGATTGTTTTCGCCCCAGTATTTTATTTTATTAAGCTCAATTAATTCGTGCATTACATCTTCGACATTTAAAAGGTTCTGTTCAATTTCTGATGAATCTTTTAAAAAAGAGTTAACTACAGCTGTGTCATAATTCCGTTCCTCATAGCCAGGCATTTTTGCTTGATTATAAAGTTGATATACTTCATTCTCTAGGTAGCTTTTTTTAATTTCTTTTAACCCTGATATTTCTTTAATTAGTGAATCAATAGAGTTAATCTTTGGAGCAAAAACAGGCTTTGTTGTTGATTCAGATAAATATTTTTTAAGCTCATAAGAAGATCTTTTGTTGGGCAGAACAAAACAAATTGATTTTAAATCTGATTTCTCTAGATTAATATCGTTTATTACTTTTTTTAAAAAATACGTCATCCATATAAAAATAAAAAAAGCGTCTGAAAAATCAGACGCTTTTTGTTATTAATAAGAAAATAAGATTTTTACTTAGAAGGTGGTGGAATTACTTTAAATTCAACTCTTCTATTTTGTATTCTTCCTTTTCTTGTGTTGTTTGAAACGTTTGGTTTGTCTTCTCCATAACCAACAGTCATTAATCTTGAAGAAGTGATTCCGTTTTCAACTAAATATTCTTTTACAGACATCGCTCTAAGCTCTGAAAGTTTTTGATTGAAAGCTTTTGGACCTGATGAATCAGTATGACCTTCAATCATAAATGGAATTTTAGGGTAATTGTTCATGATTCCTATAACATTTCCTAGCATTCCCTTAACCTTTGATCCTAGTTCTGCTCTATTTAATTCAAACGGTATCATAGCTCCAACTGAATTAAGTTGTGCCATAACTTCTTTAGCTGGGATTGGACAACCGTTATAAGCTGATAAACCTGCTGCATTTGGGCACTTGTCGTCTTTATCAAGAACACCGTCTGAATCTGAATCAGGCCACGGGCAACCGTTGTTAGCCGCTGGACCTGCTACATCAGCACAATTATCAACATTGTCTGCTACACTATCTCCATCAGAGTCAGGGCAACCATTCATTTCAACAGAACCTGCTTCGTTTACACAAGCGTCTTTAGTGTCTGGTACTCCGTCTCCATCTGAATCTGGACAGCCATCAAATTGAGCTAAACCTGCAACATCAGGACAAGAATCTTTGCTGTTTTCTATCCCGTCTCCATCATTATCTGGACATCCGTTAAATGCTGGCAAACCTGCTGTGTTTGGACAATCATCGTATTGATCATAAACACCATCTCGATCAGAGTCTTTGCCTCCAAAATTAATGGCTACACCAACATTATGCTGAAAGTGAGCTTTTAAAGCTTGCATATCGTTGAAAGCGTGCTTGTAAGTTGTGTTAATTTTAATTGACATTTTTTCAGAAACTGGAATATTTACTCCATATCCACCGTTTAGAGTGTGTGATCTTTCTTTCCCAAACCAAGTGTAACCAGTTCCTCCTTCAATAAAAGTATTCATTTTAACGCTACCAACTTTTAATGTTAGGGGTAAATTATAGTTTACAACAGCATCAAGGCTTCCTAAAAAAGTAGGGCTAATTCTTGCTCTCTGATCTCCAAGGCGAGTTATAGAATTTAATGATGCTCTAAATCCGTATGAAACATTTTCAGTTCCATATCTCATTAAGCT
>Ga0102826_1000375_pt1 | contig 12203 bp, 8 predicted proteins | sample ColrivemetaGS737_FD_84972 | JGI IMG/M metagenome (GOLD analysis project Ga0102826, IMG submission 84972) | Estuarine microbial communities from the Columbia River estuary - metaG S.737 | ecosystem: Environmental > Aquatic > Marine > Intertidal zone > Estuary | place: USA: Columbia River Estuary...
CCAGAGGGCATTCCTTTCCCGTTAAGTGATAGCGTCAAAATCAGTTTTTGTGATTGGCCCATTACGGTGGTCAATGCCCAGGAATTTCAATCCTTCTTCAAAGCTTGGCATGGGAAACATGCCGAAGTCCGGTACGAGGCATTCAATGTTCGAGCCATATTTAATGAAGCCTATCAAACAACCGTTTACTTCTGTTTTGGGCGTTGGCAATTCCATGCCGTTGACGGGGAGGTCGTAGACCGCTATACCACCGTCCTGTTCTCGACCGATAGCACGGGATCCTTGACGGCAGTAACGGAATGGGCTATGTGCTGGCCAGAAAATTCCACGCTTGCTCTCACTCCCGATCCTAATCCCACCCACTTTCATTTTTACTGCCACCCGAAGCCAGGTTCGATGGAAGCGGCCGTTCGTGCCGTTTCGACCACCCAAGCCCTTTTTTCCTTGGATAGGGAGCAGATGATGCAGTATCTCGCAGACACGGTGCAATTCACTCCTTCTTGCGGTCTGAATACCCGATGGTCCAAAGAGGACTTGGCATCTAGCACCCAAGCGAATGACCCCTTCGTTGGGGTTGATCCCATCTCGGTCATCCCTTTCTACCAAGAATGCCAAGAAAACCATGTGATCCTGGTCTTTGATTATGAAAGTTTTATTGAAGACGGGCGCCTCAAGCGGTATTCCTACCTCAGGACCTACATCCTGAATCGTGATTTGCAAATCATCAATATTTTGGTCCAGCGTCGTCTCGTCCCCAATGCGATCAATTGGCATTGGCAGGACGCCCGGAGGGGCTGAGATTAGATGTGGGCCACCATGTCATCGACCATGGCATCCAGGCTGTAGCGTGGCGTCCATCCCCAATCGGCACGTGCTTGAGCATCATCCATGCGCTGTGGCCAACTGGCAGCAATGGCTTGGCGAAAATCGGGCGCATAGTCCATGGACAAAGTCGGGTAATGCCGCCTCATGGAGTCGGCCAATTCGGACGGCGTAAAGTCCACCCCCGAAACATTGTAGCTCGTTCGCACTTTGACGCATTCGGTCGGCGCGTGCATCAGCATCAGCGTCGCGCGGATCGCATCGTCCATGTGCATCATGGGCAAGCGGGTATCGGCACCCAAAAAGCTCGTGTACGCATTCTCGCGACGGGCTGCATGAAAAATATCGATGGCATAATCAGTGGTTCCACCGCCCGGAAGTGTCTTCCAGGAGATTAATCCGGGATAGCGGAGGCTGCGCACATCCACCCCAAATTTCTCGTGGTAATATTGGCACCACAGCTCTCCGGCAAGTTTGGAGATGCCATACACGGTGGAGGGGTCCATCGGGCTGTATTGCGGGGTGTCCAGTGCCGGGGTATTGGGTCCAAAGGCGGCGATGGAGCTCGGCCAAAAAACACGCTTCAGTAGCCCCTCTTTGGCGAGGTTCAGTACATGAAAAAGGGTGGTCATGTTGAGATCCCAGGCTTTCTCGGGCATCTTTTCCCCCGTGGCGCTCAACATCGCGACCAAGTGGTAGACTTGGGTAATCTCGTGCTCGATCACCAGGGCGCGCAGGGCTTCGCCATCCATCGCATTGAGGGCAAAGCACGGTGCTTCGAGCTTTTCTGGATGTAGATCCGTAGCCACCACGTTTTCATGGCCTAACTCGGCACGCAATGCGGCCACTAACTCGGTTCCAATCTGCCCAGCTGCGCCAAGCACCAATGCCTTTTCCATGAAGCAAATGTATCGACCAAGACCCTGACGAAAATCATCCTCTTCCCAAGTTCCCCGGCCGTCCTTTGCCACATAACCTCCCGGAAGGGCGGGTAACTTACCTTTGTTCTATGCCCCCGAAGACGCCAAAACCCGTTCTGTACAACCAGTACGACCGCGAAACGCTGATGCAGCGCCTCGCGGACGAGTCTTTTGCGCGCCGGACCGTTTCCTTCTACCGTTATGTGCGCCTTGAAGATCCACAAGCCGTTCGGGATCAGCTCTTTCTACAATGGGATGCCCACCAATGCTTTGGCCGAATTTATGTGGCCACTGAAGGCATCAATGCGCAGATGAGTGTGCCCGAACACCATTGGGAGGCCTTTGTCCAAGAACTCTATGCCTGGGAGGCCTTCCGGGATGTCCCCTTCAAGATCGCTGTGGAGGATGATGGAAAGTCCTTCTTCAAGCTCACCGTCAAGGTTCGGGCCCAAATTGTCGCAGACGGATTGACCATGGAGGACTACGACGTCACCAATGTCGGACGCCACCTGAATGCCGCGGAATGGAATGCCCTGATGGAGTCGGGAGAGGCTATTGTTGTGGACATGCGCAATTACTACGAGTCGGAAATTGGTCATTTTGAAGGGGCACTCCTCCCCCAAGCCGAAACCTTCCGCGAGGAATTGCCCGAGGTGCTGCAAATGCTTGAAGGCCAGGAAGACAAGCCGGTGCTCCTGTATTGCACTGGGGGTATTCGCTGTGAGAAAACCTCGGCCTACCTCAAGCATCATGGCTTTCAGAATGTGAATCAGTTGCACGGGGGCATCATCGACTATGCCCGCCAAATCCAAGAAGCCCAGCTCCCCAACAAATTCAAGGGCAAAAACTTTGTCTTTGATGAGCGTTTGGGAGAACATATTTCCGACGATGTGATTGCGCACTGCCACCAATGTGGGGAGCCAGCCGATGTGCACGTCAACTGTGCCAACAAAGCCTGCAATCTCTTGTTTATACAATGTTCGGCCTGCCAAAGCACCCACGAAGGGACCTGCAGCCCCGAATGTCAAGCGATTATTCACCTACCGGAAGACGAACAAGCCAAAATCCGCAAAGAACACGCCGCCCAAACGCGGGCGAAGCGTTTTCACCGCGCCAAAACCTCCTAGCTATGGCCTACTACCACCAACTTGGCTCTGTGCCTCCCAAGCGCCACACCATCCACGAAAAGCCCGAAGGCGGACTCTACTACGAGCAACTCTTTGGAACGGAAGGCTTCCACGGTGTGAGCAGTTTGCTCTACCATACGCACCGCCCCACCATGGTGAGCCATATCGGCGCGTCCAAAGATCTTCGGCCCACCGCGGCCGTGGAGCGAAATATCCATTCGCGCATGCTCCAGGGATTTCAAGCCCTGCCCGCAGATGACTTCCTGGAAGCCCGCACGGCTGTACTTTTTAACTCGGATGTCCAGATTGATGTGGCCGCCCCGCGCAAAGGAATTCAAGACTATTTCTACAAGAATGCCGACAGCGATGAACTCCTCTTCATTCACCAAGGAAGTGGGGTGATGCGGTCCATGTTTGGCGAGCTTCGCTTTGAGTACGCGGATTACATTGTGATTCCCCGTGGCACCATCTACCAACTGACCTTTGATGGACCCGACAACCGGGTGCTGGTGGTCGAGAGCCATTCCCCCGTGGTTTCGCCCAAGCGGTACCGAAATGAGTTTGGCCAAATGCTCGAGCATAGTCCCTATTGTGAGCGGGATTTCCGCCTTCCCACGTACGTGGCGCCCATCGACGCGCGCGGAGAATTCGTGATAAAAATTAAAAAGCAGGGGGTCTTGCACCACGTTACCTACAGCAGCCATCCTTTTGACGTGGTGGGCTGGGACGGCTATTGCTACCCCTATATTTTCTCGGCCCTCAACTTTGAGCCCATCACAGGCCGAGTGCATCAGCCGCCTCCCGTGCACCAAACCTTCGAAGCGCACAACTTCGTAGTCTGCACCTTCGCCCCGCGCCTGTACGACTACCATCCCAAGTCCATTCCCGCCCCCTACAACCACAGCAACATCGACTCCGATGAAGTACTGTACTACGTGGATGGCGACTTCATGTCCCGCAACCATGTGGAAAAAGGCTTTATAAGCTTGCACCCCGGAGGCATCCCCCACGGCCCACACCCCGGTGCCTACGAGCGCAGTATTGGCCAAAAAGAAACCGCCGAACTCGCCGTGATGGTGGATACCTTCCGCCCCTTGCAAGTGACCAAAGCAGCCTTGGACATGGAATTGAACGACTACTGGAACTCCTGGAACGAATAACCCTACATACCCTTAGCCATGCAAACGGACTCGACCTCGCTCAAACTTCCGATTGAAAACCCGGAAGCCGAGGACTTCCTCCCCCTTAACGGTACAGACCATGTCGAATTCTATGTCGGCAACGCCAAACAGTCTGCCCACTTTTTCAAGACGGCATTCGGTTTCCAAGATTACGCCTATGCGGGATTGGAAACGGGCGCGAAAGACCGCACGTCCTATGTCCTGAAGCAGGACAAGATTATTTTGGTCCTCACCTCCCCGCTGACAGCGGATAGCCCGATCAATGCGCACATCGTCCAGCATGGCGATGGGGTGAAGAATGTCGCGATTTGGGTGGATGACGCCACCAAAAGCTGGGAAACCACGACGGCACGCGGGGCAGAATCCGCTTTTACCCCCTACACCCTCCAAGACGCCCACGGCGAAGTTACCCTCAGTGGCATCAAGGCTTATGGGGACACCGTTCACGTCTTTGTGGAGCGCCATGGCTATCAGGGCGTCTTTATGCCCGGCTACATTGCCTTAGACACCGGCTACCACCCAGCGCCCACAGGACTCAAGTTCATCGACCACATGGTCGGCAACGTGGGCTGGAACGAAATGGATACCTGGGTCAATTACTACAAACACATCATGGGCTTCGCGCAACTGGTGTCTTTTGACGACAAGGATATTTCCACCGAATACACCGCATTGATGTCCAAGGTGATGACCAATGGCAATGGCCGCATCAAATTCCCGATCAACGAACCGGCAGAAGGCCGCAAGAAATCTCAGATCGAGGAGTACATTGACTTTTACAATGGCCCCGGCATACAACACTTGGCTTTGGCCACCGATGACATCCTATACACGGTCACGGAATTGCGCTCACGCGGAGTTCAGTTTCTGGAAGTCCCGAAGAGCTACTACGACGATGTTCTTGACCGCGTGGGAAAAATCGACGAGGACCTTAGCCCCTTGAGCAAGTTGGGCATTCTGATTGACCGCGACGAAGAAGGCTATCTGCTTCAACTCTTTACCAAGCCCTTGATGGATCGCCCCACGGTCTTCTTTGAAATCATCCAACGCAAAGGAGCCAAGTCCTTTGGAAAGGGGAATTTCAAGGCTCTTTTCGAAGCCATCGAGCGCGAACAAGAGCGCCGAGGCACCTTGTAACGTCGCCCCAGCGAGCCGGAAAATCAAAGGGCGCCCCGATGGGGCGCCCTTTGTCATTCTATACCGGCAAGGATTAACCTACCAGCTGAGCTGCGGCCTCGTAGCGCTTGATGAGTTCGACCTGATTGTATTCCTCTTGCGTCATAGGCTTGTTGTTGTATTCGTACTGCATCACCATGCGCACAAGCATCTGATAGAACTGGAGGCTCGTTTGAATCTCATTGGTGATCGCGCGCTTGTCTGCGCCGCGGAATTGGGCGTAGTAACGCAGTTCTTCGTCGAGACTCGTAGCAAACCCTTCAACCAATGCTTGGGCTTGCGTCTGGGCCCCAGAGACGTAGAAGCCTTCCACCATGCTGAGCATGAAGTAGTCGTAGCCCAGCTTTTCTACCGGCATTTTGGACATCGCGTATTCCAAGACCTGAATGGCCTTTTCCTTCTCCCCGCGGCGGGCCAATTCGGCGCCAAGGCGGCCGTAATTGATGCGCAAGTTGAACGTGGAGCGACGAACCGTCTCATCCAAGAAGACGCCCGGCTTTTCCATGTTGCCAAAGTTGAATTTCCCTGGGTCGTTGTCCGGATTGTACATCATGGCGTACATCTTATCAGCATCCACAGAACCAAAATCATAGGCATTGCCCGGTGTTTCAGTCATCACAGGCACAAAGCGGTAGGCCAGGCCCTCCAATCGGAAATACTTCTGGAGCCAGAAGAACGAGCTTGCGCTGCTTCCCACCGTCGTCGAGAAATAGATAGGGCGGCTCCAATCGTTGTTGGCAATGAGGTCGATCAACACCAAATCGCGCTTGGCGATCACATTCCCGTTCCAATCCCAATCGATGTAATCCACCACGCGGTTGCTGTCTGCTGCCGACACGACGTTGTTTGCCAGGACAGCGGCCTTGTCGACGGGAACGCGGAACTTCTTCATTGGGAAGTACTGCAATTTCTTGGGGCTTTTCGTGTTGGGGAAGGCCGTAAAGAAGACCGCATCGTCATTGCGCAAGGCATAGTTGATGAAATCCTTGGCGTACCAACGGCCGGGCAAGTTCATGTCTTGGAAATAGAGGACATCGCGGGTTCCCTGTACGTAGTCCTTCTTTTCTAGGGTGATGGGTACGGGGGCGCCGTCGTAGAATTTGCGCTTCATCATGTCGATGTACCAATCCGTATTGAGCAGAGAGAGGTTCACGATGCGGACATCCGTTCGGTAGCCTTCGACCTCTTGCACGTACCACAAGGGGAAGGTGTCGTTGTCGCCGTTGGTGAACAGGATGGCATTGGGCGCGCAGCTGTCCAAGTACATTTTGGCAATTTCCCGGGCGGTATAGCGGTCACTTCGGTCGTGGTCGTCCCAGTTTTCAGCGGCCATGAGTGTGGGTACGCCCAGGGCTAAAATGGTCAAGGCGCTCGCCGTGACGGTGCTTCGGTACTTGCCCATCCATTCGTACAAGGCAATTACACCCAGTCCGATCCAAATGGCAAACACATAGAACGACCCCACGAAAGCGTAGTCGCGTTCACGGGGCTCAAAGGGTTTGTGGTTGGTGTATACGACAATGGCCAATCCCGTAAACAAGAAGAGGAGGGTGACGACCCAGGCATTGCGTTGATCTTTTTGGACTTGGTAAACAAGACCCAACAGACCCAGTAAGAGCGGCAAGGCGTAGTATACATTTCGCGAGGGGTTGTTCGCAAAGTGTGCAGGCAGATTGTCCTGGGGGCCAAGGCGCATTTCGTCCAAGAAGGTGATTCCCGTCAGCCAATTCCCCTTAGTGAGTTCATAGCGGTTTTGGTCATCGTTTTGGCGGCCTGCAAAGTTCCACATGAAGTAGCGGAACCACATTTGGCCCACTTGGTAGTCCATGAAAAACTTGAAGTGATCGCTAAACTTCAACTTGTCTGAGGGCTTGACACCCATGAGTTTCTGGTAGTTCTCGACGTGATCGGCCTGGTCACTCCACATCCGGGGGAAGAACCCGACATCGCTCTTGGCGTAGTTGGGCTTAGATGCCTTCCCATCATTGGTGACCTCGTAGGTACCCGATTCCTCGCTGTATTGGTAGGCGGGGCTGCCGTCTACGTAGGGCTGGGAATTGTCGAGCTGGCTGTTGAAGCTTTGGCCATACAATACAGGCCAATCGCCATATTGATCCCGCTTGTAGTAGGACAAAAGAGACATCGCGTCCTCGGGGTTGTTCTCGTCAATGGGGGTGTTGGCATTGGAGCGGATGGCCAAGACCACAAAGCTGGAATAGCCAATTAAGAGAAAGACCACAGCCAAAATGCCCTGTGCCAAGAGAGGGCGGCTGTTCTTGCGCGCCCAATAAATGCCGTAGTAAACGCCCCCTACAATCAAAAGAAGGGCAAAGAGGGATCCTGAGTTCTTGGGAAGACCGATGCTGTTGACAGCCGTGATTTCGAGCCATCCAAAGAGGGAAAGGATGAATGGGATGATGATGGCAAAGACGAGTGCCAGGACCCCAATCGACGCGGCGTTGGCCACCACCCATGACTTCCACGTCACATTCGGAAACTTCTTGTAGAAGTAAATCATCACAACGGAAGGAATGGTCAAGAAGACCAAGATGTGGATCCCCACAGATAGACCCGTCAGGTAGGCAATCAGAAGGAGCCAGCGGTTTGCATAGGGGTCTTCGTCTACCGCAGCTTCCCACTTGAGCACCGCCCAAAACGCGATGGCTGTAAAGCATGAAGACATCGCATAGACTTCGCCTTCGACTGCCGAAAACCAAAACGAATCGCTAAATGTAAAGGCCAATGCCCCCACGGCGCCCGCGCCCAGAAGTACGATTTCCTGTCCGCGGCTCAAGGTATCGACCGAGAAAAGCTTGCGGCCAAAGGCCACAATCGTCCAGAAAAGGAAGGGAATGGTGAATGCACTAGAGAGCCCTGACGCCAGGTTGACGTAAAAGGCTTGGCGCTCCACATCGCCCAAAGCCAATTGGGACAAGACGTTTGCAATCAACTGGAAGACTGGGGCACCGGGGGGGTGGCCCACTTGAAGCTTGACAGACGTGGCAATGTATTCCCCACAATCCCAGAAACTTACAGTCGGTTCAAGGGTCGAAACATAGGTGAACAGGGCAATCCCAAACGTGAGCCAACCACCGAGGTTGTTCAGCTGCTTAAAGGAGAGATTCATACGGCGCAATTTTATAGAGGAACGAAGATACCCAATCCGTTCCGCCTAACCCGCGCCGGGCATGAAGAAATGATTAAACGACCGCGGACATATCCACGCCGAGCTTGTTGCCGATCAAGCGATGCAGTTTGGCTTGTAGGCTTGGGTGCTGGATGTCTGCCACGGCGTCGTGGGCAAAGGCTAGCATTAACAAAGCTTGCGCTTCTTTGCGCTGAATGCCTCGGGCACGCAGGTAAAACAAAGCGTCTTCGTCTAACTGGCCCACGGTACATCCGTGCGAGCACTTGACATCGTCGGCAAAAATCTCGAGCTGTGGCTTGGTATCTATGCTCGCTTTTTCACTGAGGATCAGGTTGTCGTTTTCTTGGAAGGCCAAGGTTTTCTGTGCGTCCACGTGTACATGGATCTGCCCGTTGAAAACACCATTGGACTGGCCGTCAAAAATGCCTTTGTAGTTCTCACGGCTGGTGCAATGGGGCGCCAAGTGGTCCACGCGCGTATGGTGGTCCACCAGCTGCTGACCGTCGGCCAGGGATAGCCCAAACATACGGGATTCGGCCCCTGGCTCGGTTAATTTAAAGTCGAGGTTGTTGCGAAGAAACTTGCCGTCCGTGCTGATGGTGTGTACGGTCGCATGGCTATCGCGCTTTTGCTCAATCACACTGTGCTGCGTAAGGGCTGCGGAGGCTTCATCGTGCTGCAACTTCACCCAATGAAGGTGGGACTGTGCCCCCATGAAAACCTCGTCCACGGCGTTGGTCCAACTGGCGGAAGAGGTGAGAGACTGGTGGCGTTCAATGATCTCCGCTTTTGCCCCCTCGCCAAGTAGAATGAGGCTACGTGTTTGGGTAAACATAGGCTGATCGCCCGTCGTGAAATAGAGCGCCTGAATGGGCTTGTCCAACGTGACATGGTCAGGCACGCGCACGTAGAGACCGTCCCACGCGAGGGCGGTGTTCAATTGCACGGTGGCTCCAAGAGTTTCCGTCAATCGGCCAAAATGAGGCTCCACTTGGTCCTTGTACTTCTTCCAGGCGCTACCTAAGGTGCACACATCGAAGCCCTGGTGGGTCGTTTCGGACAGCCACGCCGAATACCGGCCATTGATAAAGACGACCCGGTAGCAATCGATGTCGTTGACCAAGTAGCGCTTGATGTCCTTGAATTCAATGGGTTCCGCATCATCCTGTGCGCTGAAGGGCGACGACAAGGCGTAGTCCTCCTTCAGGATTTTTTTCAAGGGGGTGTACTTCCAGTCTTCGTGGCGCACCGTCGGAAAGCCTTCCGCTTCAAACCGCTCCATGGCGGCGCGGCGGCGCTCCGTCACCGTCGGAGACGACAGGGCGGTGTAATGCGATTCGTGGAGCCAATACGAGGCAGCAAGGCGCTCCTTCATTCCTGCTCTTTTTTGATCCAATCGTAGCCGCGCTCTTCTAGGTCGAGGGCCAAAGACTTGTCTCCGGACTTCACGATTTTGCCTTTGAATAAGACGTGCACATAATCAGGTACGATGTGGTCGAGTAAGCGCTGGTAGTGGGTAATGACCATGAAGGCGTTTTGGGGCGAACGGAGGGCATTCACTCCGTTGGCAACAATGCGCAGGGCATCGATGTCAAGGCCCGAATCGGTCTCATCCAAGATGGCTAGAGTCGGCTCAAGCATGGCCATTTGAAAAATCTCGTTGCGCTTCTTTTCGCCGCCTGAAAATCCTTCATTCAGCGAACGGCTCAAAAAGCCCTTGTCCATCTCCAACAAGTCCATCTTCTCCCGCATCTTCTTCAGCATGGATGAGGCATCCAAAGGCTCCTCTCCCCGGGCCTTTTTGCTTTCGTTGATGGCGGTTTTAATGAAATTGGAGACCGTGACCCCGGGAATTTCGACGGGATATTGAAAGCTCAAAAACACCCCTAGGTGCGCGCGCTCTTCCGGCGCCAATTCCAGGATGCTCTCCCCGTGAAAGCGAATGTCGCCTTCTGTGATTTCGTAATCTTCGCGGCCGGCGATGACATTGGACAAGGTAGACTTGCCCGAGCCATTGGGACCCATAATCGCGTGGACCTCGCCGGCACCGATGCGAAGGTTGATGCCCTTCAAAATAGGTTGGCCGTCTACGCTGGCGTGTAAGTTGACAATTTCAAGCATGATGAGGGGCTTATCCGACCGAGCCTTCGAGGCTAATGGCCAAAAGTTTTTGTGCTTCCACGGCGAATTCCATGGGCAATTGATTGAGTACGTCTTTGCAATAGCCATTGACAATCAGCGCGATGGCCGCTTCCATGTCCAAGCCGCGCTGTTGGCAATAGAAAATTTGGTCCTCCCCGATTTTACTCGTGGTCGCTTCGTGCTCCATGCGGGCCGAAGGATGCTTTACCTCGATGTAAGGGAAGGTGTGCGCCCCGCAGCGGTCGCCCATGAGTAGGGAGTCGCATTGGCTAAAATTGCGCGCATTGATGGCACGAGGACCCATGCGAACCAACCCGCGGTAGCTGTTGTGGCTATGGCCGGCGCTGATGCCCTTGCTGACAATAGTGGACTTCGTGTTCTTGCCCAAGTGAATCATCTTGGTGCCCGTGTCCGCCTGCTGGTAGTTGTTCGTGACCGCGACTGAATAGAACTCGCCCACGCTGTTGTCCCCCTTGAGGATGCAGCTGGGATATTTCCAGGTCACGGCCGAACCCGTTTCTACTTGGGTCCAGCTGATTTTGGCGCCGCGCTCGCAGATGCCGCGCTTGGTCACAAAGTTGAATACGCCCCCCTTGCCCTCCGCGTCGCCAGGGAACCAGTTTTGGACGGTCGAATACTTGATCTCCGCGTCATCCATGGCGACAAGTTCGACCACTGCCGCGTGCAACTGATTTTCGTCGCGCTGGGGAGCCGTACAGCCCTCCAAGTAGCTCACGTAACTGCTTTCATCAGCCACCACGAGCGTGCGCTCAAACTGGCCCGTACCGGATTCATTGATGCGGAAATAGGTGCTCAGTTCCATAGGGCAGCGAACACCCTTGGGGATGTAGCAGAACGACCCGTCGGTGAAGACCGCGCTATTGAGGGCAGCGTAAAAGTTGTCGGTCTTGGGAACGACAGTGCCCAAATATTTTTTTATGAGCTCCGGGTATTCCTGGATGGCCTCGCTCATGGAGCAGAAGATGATGCCCTTTTCGGCCAAGGTCTTTTTGAAGGTTGTCGCCACGGAGACCGAATCCACCACCACATCCATGGCCACTCCGGTCAAGCGCTTTTGCTCGTCTAGGCTGATTCCTAACTTTTCAAAGGTTTTGAGTAGCTCAGGATCCACCTCATCGAGGCCGTTTATTTGCTTCTTTTTGGGGGCAGAGTAGTAGCTGATGGCCTGGAAATCTGGCTTTTTGTAGTGCACGTTGGCCCATTCGGGTTCCGCCATGCCTTGCCAAATTTTAAACGCATCCAAACGCCATTCTGTCATCCATTCCGGCTCGTTTTTCTTCGCCGAAATCATGCGGATCACGTCCTCATTCAGACCCGGAGGAACCTTGTCCGACTCGACATCTGTATAAAAGCCGTATTTGTATTCCGAGGAGGTAACCTCGTTGAGAATTTGATCTTGTTCGCTCACAGGGCAAAGCTTTCCCCACAGCCGCAGGTACGCGACGCGTTCGGGTTGTTAAACGAAAATCCTTTGCCGTTCAATCCGCCACTGTACTCCAAGGTCGTACCTAGGAGGTACAGAAGGCTTTTCTTTTCCACGAGAATTTTAACGCCTTGATCCTCAAAAAGCTGATCGCCCTCTTCAGGGCTGTCGACAATGCCCATGTCGTAACTCAATCCGGAGCACCCTCCGGACTTGACCCCGACACGAACATAGCTGGCAGCC
>Ga0102826_1000378_pt1 | contig 12142 bp, 8 predicted proteins | sample ColrivemetaGS737_FD_84972 | JGI IMG/M metagenome (GOLD analysis project Ga0102826, IMG submission 84972) | Estuarine microbial communities from the Columbia River estuary - metaG S.737 | ecosystem: Environmental > Aquatic > Marine > Intertidal zone > Estuary | place: USA: Columbia River Estuary...
AGCACCTCCAGGAATAGAACTTCTACCTTTGTTACCATATCCTAAGCTAGAAGGTATTAAAAGTATACCACTTCCGCCTTCTTTAAAATAAGTGATGCCCTCTGTCCATCCCGCTATAACTTGTTGTAAGCTAAATGAAATACCATTAGCATTGCTTTGATCAAAAACAGTCCCATCGGAGAAATAGCCTTTGTAAGCAACCGTAACATTATCTGTAGTTGTTGGTTGTGTGCCAGTTCCAGGAGTATCAATTACATAATACAAACCCGAGCTGCTTTTCTGTGCAGTTAAATTGTTCTCTGCAATATAAGTTTGGATGTCTAGGTCGTTTTCTACTGTAAAGTCTTTGGATGCATCTTTTGAGCTACAAGCTGTAAATAAAACTAGAGTAAAAGCAATTAATATGTTTTTCATAATTTTAATTTTTGGCAAATATAGTAGAATAAATTTGACACGATTATGTTTTTTTGAGATTAAAGTTTAGCTATTTAGTTTTCTTTCATTCATTAAAATAGTGTTTACCGCTTGTTTGTATTTAAACGGATTGGTTGCTTTTTTTATAGCTTTATATGTTTTTTGAGGATTTGAACACGATTGAGAAAAGAATTCCCAAAACCCTAACATTTTCATTTTAATAGGCGTAGGCCCGGAAAGATAGTCGTCGTATTGTGTGTATATGGTATTATGGAATTCTTCAAAAATATCCCAACGGTTTTTAGGGTATTCTGCTGTGTCATTTTTTATCATTTGTGGTAGAAACGGGTCGGCAATTAAACCACGACCAATCATAAAATGATCTAAACTCGGGAAACGTGCTTGCATGGTTTTAAAAGTATGTACGCTTGTAATATCTCCATTATAATATAATTTGTGTTTGGTTTTGGTAATACAACGTTCAAAAGCATCTAGATTTACGGGCCCCTTATAAAGTTGTTTTCCTATTCTGGCATGAATAGCAATATTTTTTAGTGGGTATTGGTCTAAAATAGGGAAGACGTCCAAAATTTCTTTGGCATGATCGTAACCCATGCGCATTTTCATGGATACTAAAATATCGGTTTCGTTGTGTGCGCGTTCTAAAATATTATTGATTTTTGTAGGGTTACAAATTAAACCCGAGCCCATGCCAGATTTTGCAACCATGGGATATGGGCATCCTAAATTCCAGTTTAATTCTTTATAACCTAAGCTTTGTACATACTTAGCAACAAATAAGAATTCCTCGGCATCGTTGGTTATAATTTGTGGTATAACCTCTAAAGTGCTATTGTTTTCTTTTAGTAAATCGTTTTGATATGAGGCTTTAATTTTAAACTTACCATTAAGCCTAATGTACGGTGAATAAAAGGTGTCGATACCGCCAAAATAGTGATGGAATGCATTGCGAAATCTAAAATCTGTAAATCCTTGTAATGGTGACGAAAGTAATGTGAAAGCCATCTATAATTTATGTGGCGTAAAGATAGGGATATCTTTTTTTGAATGACAGAAAGTTTCGGGAGTATGAAGCGGTGTTTTTTAAATGTTTGTTTAAAACAAAGACAAAGTCAAAGTCAAGTTTCAATATAAGCAAAAAACCACTCTGCTGAAGCGAAGTGGTTTTGAGTTTATAATAGTTCCGCGGAAGCGAAAAAAATTAAAGTATTAATTTAAGAGATTGCAAAATCCTGCGTCCTCTCAATGATGTCAACTTATTTTATCATCTCGTAACTACGTTTGATAAAGTTGGTTAATTCTTCACCTTTAAGTAAACCTTGAGATAACCTAGCCAAATCTAAACTTTGCGTAATTAAACGCTCTTGTTTCTTTTTGGTTTTGGTACTAAGAATTTCACCAACCAATTCAGAATTTGTATTTACTACTAAGTTGTACATTTCGGGCATGCTTCCAAACATATTCATACCGCCACCGCCGCCATTGGCTTGCATTTCTTTCATTCTACGCATAAATTCTGGTTGCGTTATGGTAAATGGTGATTCGTTACTATCCATAGCTTCTAATTGTACCATGAATTTATCAGAAGGAATAACTTCTTTTAATAATTCATCTAAAGCTTTGGTTTGATCTTCATCTAATTTAGAAATTGTTGTTTCATCTTTCTTAATTAAATTATTGATGTGGTCGCCATCAACACGAGCAAACGTTACGTTTTCTTTTGTGCTTTCTAACTTTTGAATTAAATGTGATATAATTGGAGAGTCTAACAATAAAACCTCGTAATCTTTAGATTTAGCCGATTCAATATAACTATGTTGAGCATCCTTATCAGAAGTATAAAGAACTACTAATTTGCCATCTTTATCTGTTTGATTTGCTTTTATCTTGTTGAATAATTCTTCATACGTATAATATTTACCATCAACAGTTGGGTATAAGGCAAAGGCATCTGATTTTTCAAAGAATTTTTCTTCGGAAAGCATTCCGTACTCTATCACTATTTTAATATCGTTCCATTTGGCTTCAAAATCCTCACGGTTAGTATTGAATAACGATTTTAATTTATCGGCAACTTTTCTTGTGATGTAAGATGAAATCTTTTTAACAGCACCATCAGCTTGTAAATAAGAACGCGATACATTTAATGGAATATCTGGTGAGTCAATAACACCACGAAGCATCGTTAAAAATTCAGGAACAATACCTTCAACATTATCAGTTACATAAACTTGGTTTTGATACAGTTGAATTTTATCCTTTTGAATTTGCATATCGTTCGACATCTTTGGGAAATATAAAATTCCTGTCAAATTGAATGGATAATCTACGTTTAAGTGAATGTTGAATAATGGCTCTTCAAATTGCGATGGGTACAACTCTCTGTAAAAGCTACTGTAATCTTCATCTTTTAAATCTGCTGGTTGTTTTGTCCAAGCTGGATTTGGATTGTTGATTACGTTATCAACAGTTATTTGTTTGTGTGGTTCGGTAGTTTCTTTACCGTCTTTATCTTTTGTTGTTTTTGGCTCGTGCTCAGGATCGTTTATTTCCTTAGTTCCGAACTTAATAGAAACAGGCATAAACTTGTTATACTTTAAAAGTAACTCACTAATTCTACTTTCTTCTAAAAACTCAGTAGAGTCTTCAGCAATATGAAGAATAATTTCTGAGCCCCTGTCTGTTTTGTCAGAAGGTTCTAATGTAAATTCTGGTGACCCATCGCAAGTCCAATGAGCAGCGGGTTCGTCTTTGAAAGATTTAGTAATGATTTCAACTTTTTCAGCAACCATAAAGGCTGAATAGAAACCAAGACCAAAATGACCGATAATCCCTGAATCTTTAGCAGAATCTTTATATTTATCTAAAAACTCTTCAGCTCCAGAAAAAGCAATCTGGTTGATATATTTTTCAACTTCTTCAGCTGTCATACCTAAACCTTGATCTATGATATGAAGTTTTTTACCTTCCTTATCAATTTTAACTTCAATCTGTGGGTTACCATATTCAACTTTCGTATCACCAACATGAGTGAGGTGTTTTAGCTTTAATGTTGCATCTGTAGCGTTACTAATTAGCTCACGTAAAAATATTTCGTGATCGCTGTACAAGAATTTTTTAATGAGTGGGAAGATATTTTCTACCGATACATTAATGTTTCCTTTTGTCATGATATATAAGTTTTATTTAATTTATTATTATGCTTCAGTAATAGTCAACAAAAATGCCAATTGATAAAATATGACAAACTGACACAATTTTTTTTCTTAAAAAAAGAAAAATTCAAAAGATAAATTTCAAAACACAAAAATATGTTCGGATATAGATTTGGAATTTGGTTTTTTATAATTTTGGAATTTAATAGTATTATTTTGTACTTTGGTTATTCTAATTAATAGCAACATATGTATAATTCAAAAATAATAGGACTAGGTAAGTATCTACCGGATAATGTGGTGACTAATGATGATTTATCTAAAATGATGGATACCAATGATGAATGGATACAAGAACGTACTGGAATAAAAGAGCGTAGATGGATTCCAGAAGGGTCTGAAGATACATCGGCAGTAATGGGTGCCAAAGCTTCAAGAATGGCAATTGAACGATCTGGATTAACTAAGGATGATATCGATTTTATTGTATTTGCAACCATGACACCAGATTATTATTTCCCTGGTTGCGGTGTGCAAATTCAAGACATGCTTGAAATGAAAAACGTTGGAGCCATTGATATTAGAAATCAATGCTCAGGTTTTGTTTATGCCTTATCTGTTGCTGATCAGTTTATAAAAACAGGAATGTATAAGAATATTTTGGTTGTTGGAGCTGAATATCATTCCAATGGATTAGATAAAAGTACACGTGGACGAGGAGTAACTGTAATTTTTGGTGATGGAGCAGGAGCATGCGTGTTGACTAGAGAAGAGGATACTACAAAAGGAATTTTATCTAGTCATTTACATAGTGAAGGAAAATATGCAGATAAGCTAATTGTTGAATCACCTAGTATTAAGCATTGGGTTCCAGAAATTTTGGCATCAGAGGAAGATGATTTATCATATTTCCCTTATATGGATGGCACTTTTGTTTTCAAACATGCTGTAGTGCGTTTTAGCGAAGTGATTATGGAAGGTTTAACAAAAAACGGCTTGCAGAAAGACGATATAGATATACTAATACCACATCAAGCGAACCTTAGAATAGCACAATTTATTCAGAGAAAGTTTGGGTTAAAAGACGACCAAGTGTTTAATAATATCATGAAATATGGTAATACTACTGCAGCATCGATTATCATTGCACTTACAGAGGCTTGGGAAGAAGGTAAAATAAAGCCAGGAGATAACGTGGTATTGGCAGCTTTTGGTAGCGGCTTTACATGGGCGAGTGCTATTATTAAGTGGGCATAAAAATAAAAATGTGGGCGTTGGCAGGCAGGCAGTTTACCTAAAGGGTCGCACTTTTTGCTACAACCTTTTGCGAAAAGCAAAAGGATTTTCACTACATTCCCTAATGCGTCATCGTCGAACATGATAGACTTAAATTAAGTCAAAGCACAGTTATAAATTAATATTCAAACGAAAAACCCGAAGCTTAAAGTTTCGGGTTTTTCTTGCTATTAATCAACTTCAACTAACACTAATGTGAAGAATCTTAATCTATTAGTCGTATAAGTTTAAATAACATTTCATAGATAAATAACATTTAACGTTTGTTAACAGTAAAGAAAAAAACTCGAAACAGGTTTCGAGTTTTTTTAATACAAATCTTTATTACGAATCTGTTTTTGTAGACGACTAACTCTAAATAATTAAAATTTCGTTTTTGGTTAGATTGTATGTGTGCGTAACGTTATTTTATTATATGTTATTGTGTTGATTATCAAAATTTAACATATTTTTTAACATTTTAATGATAAAGGGGTAATAAAAAAACAAAACCCATAAGCATTAATGCTTATGGGTTTCTTATTTAATAATCTTACATAAACACTAACCATTAACTATTATGCAGGCTATTAAATTTTTATTTTTAGAATCCTCCGCCTCCAGGTTTTTCATTATTATCCCTTTGTTTACGAGATTTAGCGCGATATTTCCCTCCTCCGAAACGGTATGCAAAACCAATTTGTACGGTATTGCTTTCCCAATTAAATTCTACGTCTTGCTCAAAAGGTTGTACACCAGTAGCTGAGAATCTTTGAGTGTTAAAAACATCGTTATAGCTTAGACTAAATGTTCCTTTACCTTCCATAGTTGTATAACGGGCACCTAAATTTACAAAGTACATGGGTTTTGTATTAAACTGTAGTCCTTTTTCTTTTCCTTTATAAAAAGCAAATGCTGTTAATGTAAGAGCCTTAGTAGCTTTAAAATTGTTAAACATTCTAAAATTCCAAGTTACATTATCAACTTCTTTAATATCTGTAGTGATATCCGAAACGGTAGCCGTCTCTATAGGTGCAGTTAGTCGTTCTGCAATTCCTTTTTGGGTTTGTGAAAATATATCGAAACTTCCATTTATACTCCACCATTTTGTTGGTCTGTAATTAGTAGATAATTCAAACCCATAGGCAGAGGTATCATCAAAGTTATCACGAATCATAATTACTTTTCCAGAGTTTATATCGGTTCTGTCTATAAATAAGGCTCTATTTATTTCATCAGAAATGGCACGATAAAACACACCTCCAGTAATGCTGCCTTTGTTATTATTTAAGTTTCTAGTGTAATTAACTTCTAACGAATTGGTAAATTGTGGTCTTAAATCGATATTTCCGAATTGAGAAACTAATGGGGTACTCCATCTTTTTATTGGGTTAACCTGTCCTACACCTGGGCGATCTACACGACGACTATAACTTAATTGATATGAGTTTTTATCAGAAGGTGAATAAGTTAAGAATGCCGAGGGGTATATTTCGAAGTAGTTGTTTTTAAATGAAATCGGAGTGCTAATATTAGAGCTTATTTCAGTTTCAATAGCAAGAGCATCTACGGCTACATTTTCTATACGAGCTCCTATTTTATAGTTCCATTTTTCTATTTTTTTACTATAAGTCGCGTATGCAGAGTAAATATCTCTAGTATAATCAAAATCTGTATTTGGTGTTGGTCTATAAAGACCTTGTTCGTTTAAAGTTTCTCCTGTTGAAGCAAAGGATACATCCGAATTAAATAACCTAGCCTGTAAACCAAGTTCTAATTTGGCAGTTTCAGATAATGGATTTACATAGTCTAAATTTGCTGTTGTGCTCGTTCTGTCTGTAAAATTAAAATCGATATAGTTTTCCTGAGACCCTAGTAGAAATGTATAATCAACAGGGCCTTCATCATTGAAATTATTATAATCTACTTCGAGTTCAATATTGTGTCCTTCTTTTTTGAAATCTAATTTATAATCAAAATTATACTGTTCCGAATTATTATCGCTCATGGTATTAAAAAGTTGGCTTTGATTAAAAGAAGGGTTATTATAAAAGAATGCATCCGTTTGTCCTTCAAAACCAGAATTGGATGTACTTCGATTTGTAAACATCGAAATTGTATTTTTGTCATTTAGATAGATATCTACTCCAACTTTATATAAATGATTTTTTCTATCATTTAAAAATTGAAAAAATTGTTCAGAGTTATTAGACGGTCTAAAGATATTTCCAACATTTACTCGTTTTGCTATATTATTACTGTAGCTACCGTATAAATTAAATTTACCATTTCTATAATTCATATTTAAAGAACTATTGAATTTGGCTTCTTTTTCATGACTTAAATTAACACTAGCACTACCATTAAAACCAATCATAGTGTTTTTGTGTAGCACGATATTAATAATGCCACTCATGCCTTCTGGATTGTATTTTGCCGATGGATTGGTGATTAACTCAATTGATTTAATTGCTGATGATGGAATTTGTTGAAGCAATTGATCTGTTGGTATGTTAGATATTTTACCATCTACCATGACACGCACATTAGAGTTACCACGTAAACTTATTTCTCCAGATTGTACATCGATATTTACTGATGGGATTCCTATCATTAATTCTGATGCAGTACCAGTGGCAGCTAAGTCTTTACCAATAGTTATAACTTTCCGGTCTACCTTTTGTTGAATAGTAGAAACTTCAGCAACTACAGTAACGGCATCTAAGCCTTCAACTTGTTCTTGTAGTAAAATATTTCCTAAGTTAACTTTGTAGTTTCCTTTACCAAAATGAACTTCTTTGTTATAGGTTTTATAGCCAATATACTGAACACTTACAATAATATTTCCTTCTATAATTTTTCTAATTTCAAAAGCACCATCCTCTAATGTAATACCTCCAGTTAGAATTTCACCAGAAATATTTTTAATAATGATGTTTACGTATGGTAAGGGTTCCCTTAAAGTTGCGTCTAAAACTTTACCTGAGATAGTGCCTATTTTGTCAGTTTCGGGGTCTGGGTCTATTGCATGTACTGCTGTAATTGAAAATAAAACAGCACATAAAAAGAGTAGTCTTTTCATTTGATTTGATTCGTTTTTTGATTGATTAATTGATGTATATTGTAGACGCTTTACTTTAATTTATGTTACTGTGTTTTTTAATATTAACTTTTCTTTAACTTATGAATAAAAAAACATTGGTGTTTGGGGCATCTTTAAAACCGAATAGATATTCTAACTATGCTATTCAGAGATTAGTTGTAAATAATGTTGATGTGGTCGCTTTTGGTTTAAGAGAAGGAGAAGTTTCTGGTATTGAAATTGATACTAATTTATTACCTTATAAAGAGGTGCATACGGTTACATTATATTTAAATCCTGAACGGCAAAAAGATTATTATGATTATATCGTGTCTTTAAAACCAGAGCGCGTTATTTTTAATCCCGGCACAGAAAACCCAGAACTATATCAAATTCTAAGAGAAAACAATATTGATTTTGAATCGGCTTGTACTTTAGTGCTACTTTCTACGAATCAGTATTAAGCCTAAAAAAGTAAGGATGCCGTTTATTATAAGTATTTCAAAACCTATTTGATAACCACTTAATAAATCAACTGAATATTCATTAATAAAATATGAAACTATAGGGGCTATAATGGCCACTATCCAAACATATTTGTCTTTAAGTTGAACTTTAGTATAGATTCCAAAAGCAAATAAACCTAATAATGGACCATAAGTATATCCCGCTGCTTTAAATAATTCCCAAATTACAGATACATCTTTAAAAATAGAATCAAATAAAACGATAACAATAACTAACACGATGCTAATAAATACATGCGTTTGTTTTCTAATTCTTTTTTGAGATGCTTTTGGTTTTTTATCCAATTCAATAATATCAATACAAAAAGAAGTTGTTAGCGATGTTAATGCAGAGTCTGCACTTGAATAAGCTGCTGCAATGAGTCCTAATAAAAAGAAAGCTGAGGTTACCACCCCTATTTCTGGTAACATGGCTATGGTGGGGAATAGGTCATCTTTTTTGGCTGTTATACCATGTTGATTTGCATATTGAGTTAGCATTAATCCTAAAACCAAAAACAAAATATTTACAAAAACTAAAACGATACTAAAGGAAATCATGTTTTTCTGAGCTTCTTTTAAGTTTTTACATGTCAGGTTTTTTTGCATCATATCTTGGTCTAAACCAGTCATGGTAATAGTTATAAACATCCCGGCAAGAAAACTTTTTATGAAATATTGTGCATCATTCACATCACCAAAGAAAAATGTTTTGCTCATAGAGCTTTCTTTTACATTAGTATAAATTTCAGAAATACTATTTAAATCTAAAGCCGAAGCTAGAAAGCTAATAGTTACTATTACTGAAATTAGCATGAAAAGCGTTTGTAATGTATCTGTAAAAATGATGGTTTTTATACCACCTCTAAATGTGTAAAGCCAGATGAGAGCAATCGTAATTATTACAGTTATAGTAAAAGGAATATTGTATTGGTCAAATATTAACAACTGTAATACTTTAGCAACCAAAAACAACCTGAAAGAGGCGCCTACAACTCGTGATATTAGGAAAGCTACCGAACCCGTTTTGTAACTCACATTCCCAAACCGATCTCTTAAGTAAGTGTAAATTGAGGTTAAATTAAGCTTGTAGTAAATAGGTAATAATACATAAGCAATAACTAAATATCCAAAAAAGTACCCGAATACCACTTGCAAATAACCAAACTGTTTAGCTTCGACAGCGCCAGGAACCGAAATAAAAGTAACACCAGAAAGTGATGCGCCGATCATCCCAAAAGCCACTAAATACCATGGAGCAGATTTGTTTGCTTTAAAAAAAGCGTCGTTGCTATCTTCTTTTCCAGTGAAATAGGATATTAAAATTAAAACAATAAAATAAGTTGCTATAAGTAGCATAATTTGAGTAGTCGACATAAAAAACTAATTTTCAATTTTGGAAAGTACAAATATTAAAAGTCATATACCAAGGGATAGTGTCTATTTTAAAAGGGTGGCTTTAAATTAGTGAAATTCGTGTCTAAATAGTAAATTCGCCGATATGGAATTTTCTTCAAAATTATTGGAGCGTGCAGTTAATGAAATGTCTCAATTACCTGGCATTGGAAAACGTACAGCATTACGTTTAGTATTGCACATGTTAAGACAGCCAAAGGAACAAACTTTAGCCTTGTCTGATGCCTTACAAACCATGCGAAAAGATGTAAAATTCTGTAAGTCTTGCCATAATATAAGCGATATTGAACTATGTGAAATATGTTCAAATCCAAAACGTAAAGAGGATATAATTTGTGTTGTTGAGGATATTAGAGACGTTATGGCTATTGAGAACACGAGTTCTTTTAGAGGGTTATATCATGTTTTAGGAGGTAAAATATCACCCATGGATGGCATTGGTCCACACGATTTGAATATCGAATCTTTAGTAAGTAAAGTCAAGGAAGGTAGGGTTTCAGAGCTTATCCTAGCTTTAAGTTCTACAATGGAAGGTGATACTACAAACTTTTATATTTATAAGCAGATTAAAGATTATAAAGTAACAACTTCAACCATTGCTAGAGGGATTTCAGTTGGTGATGAGTTGGAATATGCGGATGAAATTACTTTAGGAAGAAGTATTGTGAATAGAATTCCCTTCGAATCTTCTATAAAACTTTAAAACAAGTAAAATTTGAAACTATCAGTTATCATATTAAATTATAATGTTAAATATTTTTTGGAGTTATGTCTAAGAAGTGTTGAGGCTGCCATTTCTAATATTGATGCTGAAATTATTGTTGTAGATAATAACTCTGAAGATTTTAGCGGTCATATGATTAAAGCCTTATTCCCTGAAGTTAGGCTCATTGAGAATAAGGAAAACTATGGATTTTCAAAAGGTAATAATATTGGTGTTTTGCAAGCCAAAGGGGATTATTTGTGTATTTTAAACCCAGATACAGTTGTTGCCGAAGATACATTTTTAAGGCTATTAGAATTTTCTGAAAGTAAAGAAAATCTAGGTATTGTTGGCTGTAAATTGATTGATGGGAAAGGTGATTTTTTACCAGAAAGCAAACGAAAAATCCCCTATGTTAAAGCTGCTTTTAAGAAGTTAGTTGGTAACTCAGAGGACTATTACGCTCACAACATAAATGATAAAGACGTTAATCAAGTTGAGATTTTAGTTGGCGCCTTTATGTTTTTAAAAAAAGCAGTTTACAATAAAATAGAAGGGTTTGATGAAGATTATTTTATGTATGGTGAAGATATTGATATGTCTTATAAAGCCTTAAAACAAGGTTATAATAATTTCTATTACGGTGCAACCACGGTAATACATTTTAAAGGGGAAAGCACGCTAAGAGATAAAAATTATGCACGTCGTTTTTATGGCGCCATGCGAATTTTTTACAAAAAACATTTTAATAAAAATATGTTGTTCGATTTGTTTGTAAGGAGTGGAATTAGATTAACTTATTTTTTTAGAAAACAGCACATTCATAAAATTAAAACAGTAAATAAATATATGTTTATTTCAGATAGTGTTAATAAGGAGTTGGAGCAAGTTCTTTCTAAAGACGTTATTTTGAAGTCAGATTTAAAAAATATTGAAAAACAATCTGAAGTTATCTTTGATGCCAATGTGCTTAGTTTTAAAAGTATTATTAGCTTTATGGAAACTAATCTTTTAGATACTTCGATTACCTTTAAAATATTGCCTAAAAACTCTAACTTTGTAATTGGAAGTGATGATGCTGTTAGTCAGGGAGAGGTTATTAGTTTTAACTAGTATTTTTTACATATAATTAAATTTAATAGTAGTTTTTTTGCTAATTTTGCAAAATAAAATTAAAAAACAAGTATTACATTATTGATATGGCAAAATTTGAGCTCAAATTACCAAAAATGGGAGAAAGTGTTGCAGAAGCAACTATCACATCTTGGTTAAAAGATGTTGGTGATACAATAGATATGGACGATCCAGTATTGGAAATTGCTACAGACAAAGTTGATAGTGAGGTGCCTAGTGAGGTTGAAGGTGTTTTAGTAGAGCGTTTGTTTAATGTAGATGATGTGGTGCAAGTAGGACAAGTTTTAGCTATTATTGAAACTAAAGGCGATGATGATTCTACTTCTGATTCAGGTAAGGAGTCTTCAGTTGAAGCAGAAGAGAATGAAAATAAAGTTGTTCAACAATTAGAGCAAACTATTACTAAAGCTAAAGAAACTGTTACTGCTGTTGTTTC
>Ga0102826_1000386_pt1 | contig 11963 bp, 9 predicted proteins | sample ColrivemetaGS737_FD_84972 | JGI IMG/M metagenome (GOLD analysis project Ga0102826, IMG submission 84972) | Estuarine microbial communities from the Columbia River estuary - metaG S.737 | ecosystem: Environmental > Aquatic > Marine > Intertidal zone > Estuary | place: USA: Columbia River Estuary...
AACCCGGTCAAACCCTGGTGCAGGTGGGCAGTTACGCAATTCATCCAAGATGGCTTCTGCAGCGTTTTGAAGAGAACTCTTCGCGCGATATAGTCCCGTGTCCACCATCAGAATAAACGTATTGCACTCAAGTGTTGACGGACCCAACATCGCGTCACAAATCAGCTCGCCCATGGTGGCAAGACCGTAACCCAGAACGCCACCCTTTGGTAAGATCGCGCCGCCATTGAAGTAGTCCGCTGGATCTGTCGATGGGTTGCCACTGCTGTCCACAATCGATCCCTCAGTCAGCGTCGCACCTGCACGCTGTGCCGCATAAATCCACCCGCCAGCAACTTGGCCGGTCGCGCAGTCCAGAACGACAGGACCCTGCGCGCCTCCCGGAATACCCAGACACCACGGGTTTGTTGGCAGTACCGCTTTGCTTCCGCCATATGGGGCGACCATACGCCAACGCTCGCGCGCGCCACCGCCGCAAGCGATAAACAGACATCCCGCATCTGCCGCTCTTTCGGCAAAGGCACCCAACCGCCCAGTATGGCCTATGTTGCGCACCGCAAGGGCGGCAACACCATGTTTTCGCGCCGCGACGATCCCTGCGTCAGTGGCCGCGTTCATCGCAAGAATGCCGATCCCGCCAGCCCCATCAACGTCCACAGTTGCACTGGAGCCAGAGGTCACGTTTGGAATCACATTGGCAACAAGATAGCCGCGTCTGAACTCATCCGCATACTGAAGGGCGCGCATAATGCCATGGGATTCTACACCGCATAGTTCCGCATCCATCAGATGATCGACAATCGCTTCTGCATATTTGGCATCGCAGCCATTTGCCCTTAGAACTTGCACCGCTTGTGCGTGGGCCTGCGCGATGGGCACGGACACGCGCGCCTCTGCCAAGCGCAGCTTGCTCAAGCGCGTTGTCCCGCTGCACCTTCGGCTTGAGCCGCTGCAAGGTCCGCAATCGAATGGTGGCACTTGATTGTATGGTCTTTTACACCCTGCTGCCAGGGCGGTGTATCAGTGTCACAAATCCGTCCGATCTTGCGCGGACAACGGCGTTGGAACGGACACCCCTGCGCGGGTGGTGACAGCTCAACCACATCATCAGCGCTCAGCGTTGGGGCCGTGTCAGGGTCAGGTTCTAGCACCGCGCCCAGTAGAACTTCGGTATACGGATGCGAGGGCATGGCATAGACATCAGCCGACGGCCCCAGTTCACAAAGCCGCCCCTGATAGAGCACCGCGACACGGTCAGACAAGGCGCGCACCACAGCAAGGTCATGGCTGACGAACACGTAGGTCGTGCCTTGGGTCGCCTTGAGATCATTCAACAAATCTAGGACGGCAGCCTGCACCGATACATCCAGCGCCGATGTCACTTCGTCACAGAGCACCAGATCAGGCTCAGCCGCAAAGGCACGCGCAATTGCAACCCGTTGCTTTTCCCCGCCAGAAAGCTGGCTGGGCAAACGATCCAGATAGTGCGCACCAAGGCGGACGCGATCAAGGATCTCAGCAGACCGCTGATGTAGCGCATCACCCGTCAGGCCAAAGTATAATTTCAGCGGTTGCTCAAGAATTTGGGCAATGGTCTGGCGTGGATTGAGACTGTCATCAGGGTTCTGGAAAATCAGCTGAATTTTACGCAGATGATCCGGGCTGCGGTGTTCAACCTCAGGCGCAAGTGCTTGTCCTCCAGCGACTGTGATCTTGCCGCCCGATGGCGGCAACAACCCCGCAATCGCTTTGAGAATTGTTGATTTACCCGAGCCGCTTTCCCCCACAAGGCCCAGTGTTTCGCCTTTGGCCACCGTGATTTCGATCCCGTCAACTGTAGGAACGCCTGCGCTGTCGCGACCCAGCACTTTGTCATACAAACCGGGCCGGCGATAACTGATCGCAAGGTCATCCAGATGAAGGGCTGAGGGTGACGCCCCATCAAGGCTGGCGGGGATTGCACCGCTTCCGGTCAATGACAATTGATGCGCTTCTTGATAGTGAAAACACCGCACCGCCTCGCCGCTTGGCAGACGCTCAAGATCGGGGCGGCTGGTCCGACACCCGTCTTGCGCCAGGGCACATCGATCAACAAAGGAACACCCCTGCCCCGCCCCACCCGGTGCTGGGGGCCGCCCGTCCAACGCAACTGGCAGCCGCGGTTTGCTGAGCCGCGGGATCGAGGCCAGCAGGCCGCGCGCGTAAGGGTGGATCGGCGTCTTGAGCACCTGACGTGTGGAACCTTCCAGAACCACCTCGCCCGCATACATCACCACAACGCGGTCACAGACCCGCGCAATGGCCCCCAAATCGTGGCTGACATAGACCATGGCCATGCCGCGATCTCGGGCAATATCGCGTAGCAATTCGAGAATATGCGCCTGTGTCGTGACATCCAACCCAGTGGTTGGTTCGTCCAATAACAGCGCCGTCGGTTCACCGGCCAATGCCATCCCAATAGCCGCTCGTTGTTGTTGCCCGCCTGACAGCTCATGTGGAAAGCGGGTCATAATTGCGGCTGGGTCTGGTAGGCGCACCTGCCCCAACAGCTCAATCGCTTTGGCAGAATACTGCGCCTCGGGGACGTCCGCGTGCAGGCGCAACGCCTCAACCAGTTGCGCGCCAATCCGCAAAGTTGGCGTCAAAGACTGTCCGGAATTCTGTGGGATCAGGGCCAATTCGCCGCCTCGGATCTGCTCCAGCTCGGTGCGTGTGCGGGCGAACATGTCTTGGCCCTGAAAGGCGACAGACCCATCCATCAGCCGCAGCCCGCGTTTGAGGTATCCCATCGCAGCCAAGGCAAGTGTCGATTTTCCCGACCCACTTTCCCCAACGATGCCAATGCTCTCGCCAGCATTCACTTTCAGGTCAATGTTGCGAAGCACCGGCAGGGTCGCGCCGGACTTGCCAGTGAACCCGACAGAAATGTTGCGGATATCTATCAACGGTCCGGTCATACTGGCGCCTTTTGTGCACGGTCAATCCCTAGGGCCTTGGCCAAAGCGTCTGCTGTCAGATTGATCCCGATAATGAGCGAGGACAATGCAATGACCGGCCCCAGAACGCCCCAAGGCGCGAACGACATAAATCCGCGGGCATCCGCAATCATTAAACCCCAATCAGGTGTTGGCGGAGACACACCAAATCCGAGGAACGACAGTGACGAGAACGCCAGCAACATCCACGACCAGCGCATCGCGCCCTCAACCATCAGCGTGTCCAGCACGTTGGGCAGTAGCTCATGCCGGATGATGGTCATACGGCTGTGCCCCCGGGCACGGGCTGCCGAGACGAAGTCGCGCGCCACAACATCATGGGTTGCAGCACGTGCGATGCGGATCACCGGAATGCCGTAGAAGAACGCCAGCGTCGGGATCAGCACTTCGATGCCGGTGCCAAAAGTTACAATCAGCACCAGCATTTTCAAGATCCATGGCAGCGACAGGAAGGCATCAACAACGCGCATCAACACTTCGTCGATACGCCCGCCGATCAACCCAAACAGGATTCCAACAAAGCCGCCCCATGTGACCGCGATAGGCGTCGCGATACCTGTGACCAAAAGCGCCTCGCGCCCGCCAAGGAGGACACGGGTAAAGACATCGCGACCCAGATGATCGGTGCCCAGCCAGTGGGTCGCCTCTGGCCCTGTCAGCATCATCGCTGAATTCATCGCCTTGTAGTCATACGGCACGATCCATGGGCTGACCAATGCCAGCACCACATGGAAAACCACCAAGAAAAGGCCAATCGCACCTGATGGGCGCGAGACGACATCGCGCAGGACCGACAAAGTCCGCATCAAACGGGTGTTTTGTGGAGAGGCTGACGTGACGGTCATCCGCGCCTCATGTGCAAGGTGCGCAAGCGCGGGTTGGCGAACATGGTCAGTATGTCTGCAGACAGGTTCACACAGACGTAAACCGTCGCGACGATCAGCGCGATGGCTTGGACAACGGGTAAATCGCGGTCAGATATGGCGTCGATCATCATACGGCCCAGTCCGGGGTAATTGAACACAACTTCGATCACGACCACCCCGCCCAAAAGCCAAGCTATCGTCAAAGCGACAACATTGATCGCGGGCAAAAGCGCATTCGGCAATGCGTGCCGGAAAACGATGCGCCAATACGGCACACCTTTGAGGGTCGCCATCTGGATATAGTCGCCTGCCATGACCTCTATTACCGAAGACCGAACCATGCGCAGGATATGCGCGGTCATCACCATGGTCAGCACTAAAACAGGCAGAATAATCTCGGGGAAAAACTCGGATGCCGGCGCGCTGGCAGAGGTCAGCACAATGCCTGGTAACCACCCTAGCCAGACCGAAAAGACAAGGATCAGAACCGTCGCAGAGACGAATTCAGGGATCGTCATGGCAAAAATTGCCAACGTGGAAACAGCCAAATCAACCGGGCGGTCCCGCCACAGGCCTGTGACAACACCAAGGAATATCGCCAAAGGCACCCCGAGCGCCAGCGAACACGCGGCCAGCAGCAACGAATTGCCCAGCCGGTCGCCGACCAGTTCGGCAATGCTCTTTTCGCCATTGGCCGAGATACCCAGATCACCGCGCGCGGCACTTGTGGCCCAGTCAAAATACCGCTCTGCTGCGGGACGGTTCAGGCCTTGCGCCTCGCGGCAATTCTCTAGCAGTTTGCCTTTGGCTTCGCGTTCAAGGAACGCTGTGCAACTGTCGCCGGGCAGCATTTCGACACCGGCAAAAATGATCATGGAGACGATCCAGACTGTGACAAGCCCTAGGAACAATCGGCGGAGCAGCATTGCCAGCATAGGTCAATATCCGTTTGTTAGAGAGACGAAGGGCGTGGGAATATCCGCACGCCCTCCTCCGATTCAGCAATGAACTGCCAAGTTACTCAACCGTGATCATGTGCCAGCGCACAGCGTCGTTCTTGACCTCGTCAAGGTTTGACACCCGCGACGATACGCCAATCAGCTTGGTCACTGTGTAGGGGATCAACGTGCCAGCAGTCTCCAGCAGGTGCTCTTGGGCTGCCACATAAATCGCCTTGCGTTTGTCGAAATCCAACTCACGACGGGCATCGCCCAACATCGCGTCTAGCTTTTCATCTTTGTAGTAGCTTTCGTTCCACTTTGCAGTCGACAGGTAGATCTCGTGCAGCGCCTGATCTGCAGGGCGTTCGTTCCAGCGGGTCGCAGCCACGTCTTTCTTCATCCAGACCTCGGACCAATAGCCATCGGTCGGGGCCTGCACCACGTTCACACGAATGCCCGCAGCGGCAGCCTGTTCTTGATAAGCGACGGCCAAGGTGGGCCATGTGGGCTCTAGCGTCGCAACATGCACGTCAATGTCGATGCCATCAGGATAGCCAGCCTCGGCCAACAGCACCTTGGCCTTTTCGATGTCCTGCGGACAGCTGAGGGCAGCGCGATATTGGTCGTTAGGCTCAACTGGTGTGTCACAGGCGACGACACCTTCGCCGCCCAACACCAATGCCACCAATTCTTCGCGGTCCGCCGCCATGCGAACGGCCTGACGGACGCGAATGTCGCTGAACGGCTCCACATCTGTGCGGAACACAAGGCCGCGCCAGTTGCCAGTTGGAATCACCTGAACGTTGAACTTGTCAGAACCTTTCAGCATGACCTGTTGCTGGGCAGTAATCCCCCGCTCCATGTCGATCTGACCGCCCAAGAGCGCCTGCAAACGGGCTTGACCGTCAGCAATGCCAATGATCTCCATCCGCGCCACACCGGGCGCACCCTCCCAATAGTCGGGATTTGCAACAAGGGTTGTGGTGCCTTCCGCATCAAATTTCTCGACCTTGAAGGGGCCAGTTCCGTTGCCGGTCATCGCAATCGTATCGCCCGACCCTTCGTTCAGCATCCGCAACCGGTAATCCATCAGTTGCAACGGCATGTCGGCAAAAGGTGTGTCCAGCGTGATCTGCACAGTCATACCGTCCAGCGCTTTCACTTCTGTGATCATTTTCACCGCAGACCGCGCCGGGCTGTCGCTTTCGGGATCCAGCACCCGGTTCAGCGAGTAAACTACATCCGCCGCTTCAAATGTGGACCCATCGTGAAACATCACACCTTCGCGTAGCTTGAACGTCCAGACGGTTGCGTCCTCGTTGGCTTCCCAGCTTGTCGCAAGATCGGCTTGGGGCTTGCCATCCAAACCAGGACGCACAAGCCGGCTCATAATCTTTTCGGTAATCTGGAACACGCGCCCCTTAGAGATCGGATCAAGACTCGATTGCGCGCCAAAGCCAAGCTCGTGTGCTTGACGGAATGTACCACTTGGTTCGGCTGCGGCCATTCCAGCGGAAAGCGCAATCGCGGATACCATCGTGATTAGTTTTTTCATGTTTCTTCCTCCCAATGTCGCGGAGCGGCTTTTGCGCGCTCGCTTTAAAAAGATGTTCCTTCCCGCAGTCACAAACCGACAAACGCAAATTGGCTTATTGATAGATATGAAAAACCTCATCCATCATCGATTTGAGGGCCTGCACCCCTCCCCATAGTTTCCGGTTGACAGGCACAGAACAAATACAGTTCTTTGAGGGGTCCATTTGAAAACAACATGAAAGGGCTAGGCGTGCAGGGCATCACCATCACTGCAATAGGCGGCGGCGGCTTTACCCATGAGACCCACTCGATGCTTGACGACTTTTGCCTGAGGCAGGCGGGTCAAACTAAACCGCGACTCGGGTTTATCGGAACGGCCAGTAATGACGACCCGCTTAAGGTCGCGCGTTTTCACGCCCGTTTTGCAGGTGAAACCACTAGCCATGTTCACCTACCGATGAAATTGGATGCACAATCCCTTGCGGACAAACTGAACGCACTCGACATGATTTACGTGGGCGGCGGCGATACCGAAAAAATGGTTGCCCTCTGGCGTAGCAACGGGTGGGACCGCGTCTTGTGTGATGCGGCGCGGCACGGGCTTACCGTGGCCGGAGTAAGTGCAGGCGCCGTCTGCTGGTTCGACCGCTTCTTGTTTCACTCCGGCAGTGGCCCCATGCGCCCGCTGAAAGGCTTGGGGCTGATCAAGGGCGGCGCCTGCCCGCACTATTCAACGGAAACAGACAGACAACCGGCGCTACTCCGCGCGGTTGCGGGGCGCACCATGCCTGACACGGTTGCAATCGACGACGGAGTCGCAGTGGTTTTTGACGCATCCGGTCCGGTAGACCTATGCAGTGCAGAGCCTGATGCGTCAGCCTATCATATAAAACGTGCAGCCGATGCCACGGTCACACAGACCCGTCTTTCCTTATGACGCCCCGGCCTGGTCCAGAAGCCAGCGTATGACCGACGCGACCTCTGGCGTGCGCTCACTGCTGGGTTTAGCAAGCAAATAAAAGGACCGTGTCGGTTTCAACTCAATGTCAAAGGGTTTGACCAGTTTGCCAGCTTTCAACTCCTGATCAACAAAGGGAAATATCCCCAAGGACACCCCTTGCCCTTCAAGCGCGGCATGCATCACCGTATTTGTATCCGTAATGGTGATTTCCTCTTTCAGCGTCAGACCTGCGCAACCCGCTAGGGTAAGCCATGCCGCCCATTCGGACCGGTCGCGTTGGTGAATGATCGTGTAGCGCGCCAAGTTTTTAGGGCTTTTCAAACCGCCCCGTTCGGCCATCAACGCTTTGCTCAGAACAGGCGCATAAGTGATGTCCATCAGGTGGTAGTTTTGTAGACCTGACCAGCTTCCTTCACCCCAATCTACCGCCAGATGCGTCCCCATCATGACGGCATCGGTGATGCGCGGGCTGTCATGCAAGATCAGTTCGACGTTGGGCAGATCGCTGCGAAATTGCGCAAGGCGCGGCACCAGCCAACGGGTCCCGAAAATTGGCCCGACAGCAAGGGTCACTGTCTTGCGAGTGCTTTGGCCGTACACTTCGACCTCAGCCCTGATATCATCAAACGCTTTGGACAAAACGCGGCTCAAGGATCGCCCCTCGTCGGTCAGTACAACGGCCCGCGTCTTGCGGATGAACAGCTTGCAGCGCCAATCTCGCTCCAACTCGCGGATTTGATTACTCACGGTTGTCGCACTGACGCAAAGCTCTTCAGCGGCGTCCTTGAAGCTGAGCCGCCTCGCTGCAACCTCGAAGGTACGCAAGGCTGTCAGTGGCAATTTCCTTGGCGTGCGTCGCATATGTAACCCGTCCTATAACCGTAGTTATCTTTATTTATGGTCGCCAGACAAGTTGTTTGTCGACAAACCTTGCGACAGCGAGAGTGCAGAGGTCACAAACACACAGGTTCCATGGATCACACATCTGACATTGTACCGCGCAGACGCACCGGAGGTCGGCGTAAATCCGGGGACCCGCAAGCCACGCAGGGCGCACCCCGCGCAGCACCAATTGCCGGTCGCCTCAATCCGCTGGACGATGAGGGACTTGCGCGCATTCATGCAGCCTCACTCGACATCCTTGATCGGGTCGGAATGAGCGAGGCACCACAGGTTGTGGTTGATGCCGTCACAGCACGCGGTGGCAGGCTGACCTCGGACGGTCGGTTGCTGTTTCCACGTGTGCTTGTCACCCAAGCGCTTGAGGGATTTCGCCGTGGGTTTCAGCTTTTTGGCAGGGCAGAAAGTCAGGGTCTGGACCTTACCGGGGCAAAGGTTCATGCGGGCTCTGGCGGGGCCTCACCCAGTATCGTGGACATGTCGGACGGCACCTACCGCGCCGCAACGCTGGCCGATCTTTATGACGCTGCGCGGCTTGTGGACAAGCTTGAACACGTGCAATTTTTCTCGCGCTCGATGATTGCAGGCGATATGCTGACCACACATGCGCTGGACGTAAACACCGCCTTCGCATCTTTGGCGGGAACGTCAAAACACGTGATGGTCAGCGCCAGCCACCCGGCGCACGTCAGCGACATCGCGCAAATGTGCTATGCGATTGCCGGGTCAGAACAGGCATTCCGCGAAAAGCCGTTCCTGTCCCTCAATATCAACCACGCTGTCCCGCCACTGCGCTTTGACGCCGACGCCTGCGAGGTCATGGCCGCCGCTGTGCAGTCAGGAATTCCAGTGATGGTGAACACCTTCGGGCAGATGGGTGCGTCCAGTCCTGTCACCATTGCAGGCTGTCTGGCGCAGACCAATGCAGAAACTTTGGCTGGTATGCTGTTTGCCTGGACCCTCGACCCAGACGTGCGCGCGATCTATGGTGCGCGCCCAATGGTGACGGACCTGCGATCAGGCGGCATGGCGGGTGGCAGCGGCGAGCAAGCGATCCTGACTGCAGCGGCCACCCAAATTGCTCGCTTCTATGATCTGCCCAATTCAACAATTGCAGGCGCGACAGACAGCAAGCTGCCGGACGCGCAATCGGGGTTTGAAAAGGCCTTGTCGGTAACACTTGCCGCCCAAGCCGGGGCCAACCTGATCACTCAGGCCGCCGGCACGCAGGCCGGCCTGATGGCCACCTCTTTGGAGGCTTACGTCATCGACAACGATATGCTAGGCGCGATCTTGCAAGCTGCGGGTTCCATCGAAGTGAGCAAAACAACCTTATCGACGGAAACGATCGCCCAGATTGTCCACGCTGAGGGCCATTTTCTTGGCCACGCCGACACGTATGCGCGCATGAAATCAGATTTTGTATACCCCAGCCATGCCGACCGGCAGGCTCCCGAGGCATGGCTTGCCAGTGGGGCGCCAAACATCAACACCTCAGCGCGCAAGACTGTGACAGACACGCTTGCCCGCCACTTTCCACGGCATATAAGTGCAGAAATTGAACAAGACTTGCGGGCGCGTTTCGATATCCGCCTGCCTGCCACAAGGATGACAGCTCCATGAAAATCGCAGTGATCGGCGCAGGTGCCATGGGTTCCATCTATGCGGCCTTGCTGGCGGACGCGGGGCACGAAGTCTGGGCCGTCGACACATGGGGTGCGCATGTCGATGTAATCAATGCGAAGGGTCTGCGCGTTGAAGGGCCCAGTGGCGATCGGACAGTCACATCAGTGCGCGCAACCACCCAAATCGCGGATGTAGGGACCTGTGACCTGTGTATCCTTGCAACCAAAGCCTCGGGAGTGGGTTCGGCTGCGCAAGCAGCCGCTGCGGTTATCGGCCTCGATGCGATGGTTTTGACGATCCAGAACGGACTTGGCGCGGGCGAACGTATCGCGCAACACATGCCCACAGACAATGTCCTTTTGGGGGTTGCTGACGGTTTTGGCGCTTCCATGAAAGGCCCCGGCCACACCCATCATAACAGCATGAATCTGATCCGCATAGGAGAGATGGGCGGCGGTGTCACGGATCGATTGAAGCGCGTCGAGGCTGTCTGGCAGGGGGCAGGTTTCAACGCCAAGGCGTTCGAAAACATTACCCAGTTGATCTGGGAAAAGTTTCTGTGCAACGTGACCTTCAGCGCACCCTGCACAACCTTCAACGTCAAGGTCGGCGAGTTGATGGATCATCCCGACCAATGGCAGATTGCCATTGGTGCGATGCTTGAGGCCTATACGATTGCGCAGGCCAAAGGAGTGCCATTATCATTTGATGATCCAGTCGCCTATGTCACGGCCTTCGGCGCAGGTATGCCAAAAGCACGCCCTTCCATGTTGCTGGATCACATGGCAGGACGCGTCTCTGAACTGGATGCAATCAACGGGATCGTGCCGATCATGGGCCGGGAATTGGCCATCTCCACCCCGTACAATAACACGCTCACCGCCATTCTACGCCAACGCGAAGCCGCATTTGAGAAGAAAACCCTATGAACATCGGATCCTTTCTACATCGAGACCAAGCGCTCTATGGTGTGTTCAACGGTGAAACCGTTGCTCCGGCAAGCCCCGGCCTCATTGCGCAATACCCTACCTTGCGCGACCTGCTGGATGCTGAAAAATCTGAAGCGTTGAAAGGCTCCGTGAATCTGTCCGCAACAATCCCCATCGCCGAGATCACATTCCAGCCGCCCATTCCAAACCCGCGCAAGATTATCTGTGTTGGTATGAACTATCCCAAGCCCTACCCCGTTGATGGCGTGGCCCCGCCCAGCCCTGAACACATCATCTTGTTTGGCAAGGAAAGCGAGACACTTGTCGGGCATGGTGCCACTCTGGAGGTACCGCGCGGCAAACCGGCCGACAGCTTTGACTATGAAGGCGAAATTGCGGTTGTGATCGGGAAAACCGCTCGTCATGTGACGCCAGTTCAGGCGATGGATCATGTGCTGGGCTATGCCCCTTTCAACGATGGTTCAGTGCGCGAGTGGCAGAAACACTCGATCTATGCAGGCAAGAATTTTGCAAACTCAGGGTCATGGGGGCCGTGGATCGCAACTGCTGATGACCTGCCGCCTGTCGAGGATTTGCACCTCACTGTCACCTTGAACGGGGAAACGTTGCAATCTGCATATGGGCAAGAGATGATTTTCTCACTGCCCGAACAGATCGCCTATGCCTCATCATTGTTTACTTTGTATCCGGGCGATGTGATCGCCACAGGATCGCCGGATGGTACCGGCGGCAGTCGGGTTCCCAAGAGGTATTTGAGAGCACATGACGTCCTTACGATAAGCATTCAAGGGATCGGGACACTGTCGAACTCTGTCTCATAGAACAAGCCCGTCAAAAAAACGGAAGATCGACAACCTCTTCTCGAGTCGGCCCCTTAGGACGCATGAACTCGACCGATTGACCAACCCCGATGTCACGGCTGATCAGCGCAAATCCAATGTTTTGGCGCAGACGCGGCGGTCAAACACAGGCGGTCATCTCGCCGGTGTTGTCAGACAAAGTCTAACAGGTCTCAAAGTGCCACGATCACACAAATCTATGAAGCGCAGATTTGAAACTACTCAATGAGAGCGGCACTGCGTTTTTGCTTGTAGGTCTGTCTGTTTTGAAGATGTCTTTCATGATTAAAATGGTTGTATATCTGGGCGTGATAACTGGTAAATTTCTGGAGCATTGCACAACTTTTA
>Ga0102826_1000397_pt1 | contig 11700 bp, 12 predicted proteins | sample ColrivemetaGS737_FD_84972 | JGI IMG/M metagenome (GOLD analysis project Ga0102826, IMG submission 84972) | Estuarine microbial communities from the Columbia River estuary - metaG S.737 | ecosystem: Environmental > Aquatic > Marine > Intertidal zone > Estuary | place: USA: Columbia River Estuary...
CTTTTCTGTACTTTTCTGTACTTTTCTGTACTTTTCTGTATTGGAATAGTAATATTGCATTAACACATATCATTTGATTAGAATGCTAAATTAATATCGCAGAAATGGGTTAGATAATATATCTTAAAAACTAGATTAGGTAATTAGTGATTGAATCAGGATTTGTTGAACTTAATTAAATATAAATTAGCTCAGATCTTGGCCGTATATGGTTAAGGAAAATTAGTGGGTAATAAAAGTTGGGCAATAATTTTAATCTAATCGATTTTAAACGGTGAAGAACTTGAATATCAATCTTAACTTTATTTTGAGAAATATGATTTGCTGTATTTATACAGAATAATCATTATTTATACAGAAATATTAATGTTTTTTCTGTAATAATTACAGTAATATGTTTTCTGGCCATTATACATATTTATTAAAGTTCAACTCTCGTTTAGTATTTCTTTCATAATTCATTCACTTTGATAATTCTAAGGGCTATCAAATCAATAGCAACGACAATAACTAAATATTCAAGAAGCTATCATCCAAATCAGCTACAATATAATTATCAGAAAAAGCTAACACTTATTCATTTTAATTAGCTAACAAACTTAGTTATGTGAATTTTCAAATTTTATAATTTTTCAATAACTAAATTACTTATTGAAATAGTAATTTTAATAAGTTGGAAAAGAATTTAAATTGCTTATCGAAAAGTTGTAATGTTTAATAGGTGATCGATAATAACCTTATGCCAATATTAAAGGATCTCAAGCATATCATTGATGAATACAATGGAATTTTTAAAAATAACTCTTTCTTATAAATTTGATGAAGGTAATTTTAAGGATTTGTATCAATAAATACTGATTCAGTTACGGTAGAGTTTTACGCATTTTAGAGGAGGATTAGGATTTCAGTTTAGATCTATTGAGTCCGGATTGAAAACGGATTTGACTTATCAAAGTATCCAAAAGAAAAATTAAATAGGAATTTTGATTAAAAGTATTTTTTTGAAATACTAGATCAGAGTAGGGTAGGAGTGGAGGAGGTTTTCAAAAGCAGTAAAAGGGATTATATATATCATTTAGGAAAGGATTTATGAGTTTTAGGTATTGGAAAAAAGAATTGATGGGTTTGCTATATTATTGGCAAGTATGGTAAAGAATAGAATATTTGAAGTCAAATATACCCAAACTATCTTATCACTATTTTAGTTCTATTTGGCTTGGTTCAAATAAATCTATATTATAAAGTATAAAAGCCAGATAAAAAAATTGAAAAAAATGTGATAATTTAAAAAGCCAAGATTTTTTTATAGTATTTTATTTAAGTTAAAACTCTCAACGGAAAAACTAGATACTAAGGCTCCGGTACCGTCTTTAGCTTCCAATTTGATATTGGTAAGATTGAAAGGTAATTCATCAAAATGATAAATTAAATTATTATCAAAAAATAATTGAGTCATACCATCTCTCTGTCTAACAGTGATTTTATTTAAATTATCTTTAGTAGGATGATAAAATATTTGTTGGTCCTTTCCATTTTCCAAAGCACCTATATATGTACCAAAATTACGATAAATTCGGACAAAGAAACCCTGGGAGCCTGTTCCCCATGTTAATTCAGTAATAAAGGGGACACTGTTAAGTCCATTGATCTGAAATTCCATTTCAAAATTTTCACCAACCTCGGTAGGCGCCTCAAAAACTCTAGGAGTATTTTGGCGCTCGATAATTAATTCTTTATCAGATTGAAAAATATCATCGATGGCAAATGACGGATTGCTCCAAACAGGAGCAGTAATGTATTCATTGAATAATTCATTTCGATAGTAGTTTTTTCGAAAGCCATGGTAGGGAACTGGAATGTTAAGTTGAGTTCCAATTAACGGATCTCCTCGCATTAGGCTTTTCCAAAGTAAATTATCAAATTGGTCATTTTTATGTCGTCGATTTAACTCACAATGCCCAAGCTCATGGAAAATTAAATACTCTTTTTGAGTGTCAGTTAATGCAGTCCATTCTGCTTTATCTATAACGATATGATGTTCACCTAAATAACAATATCCGCTAGCACCATCTACAATTCTATCTGAATATTCAATTAATAAACCTGTGTCACTAAAATCAATTTCCATTCCTCTAGCTGCTGCTTCAATAATAAACCTTTGCACATACTCTTCAAAGTCAGCATCGACGACATACTCAGTTGCATTGTCTTTCATACAACCATTAAATAGCAAGCAAGCAAGCAAACCAGAAAGTAGAAATCTTATATTACTCATTATATTTTCTTTATGTTTATTCAACAGTCTTATTTGCAATTATATTTTTTGGAAACTGTTCTACTATGCTTTTAAAAAAGTCAATATGTTGACTTTTCTCTAGATCTTTATTTGTTTTAAAATGGTAGTTACCAGATAATTTGACAATTACTAAGTCTCGATTTGGTTGTATATATATATGTTGATTATAAATTCCTGACGCTAGGAATGCTCCATCAGCTTCTTGTGGGATCCACCATTGAAGTCCATAGCCTAAATCATTACTCGAAAATTGATTGATTCCAGGTTGCAAATGAGGTCCATCCATAGTTATTGATTGTTTGACCCAATTTTGTGAAATTATTTGATTACCAAACCAATTTCCTTCGCGCAAATATAATAGTCCGTATTTTCCATAATCCCGCAATGTTGCATTCAGTCCACCTAGTGCCAGTTCCATTCCATCCTCATCAATTATCCATTGAGCATCATCTTCCATTCCTATCGGGTTCCAGATTTTATTTTGCATAAATTGAGTAATTGATTTCCCTGTTGCCTTTTTTAAGACCATACCAAGAACCTGAGTATCAATGCTAACATAATGGTTGAAGGTACCAGGCTTTCGAGTATTTTTAAGACTTAAGGCAAATTTTTCAAAAGATTGGCCTAAGGCAAAGTATCTTCCAAAACGATTAATGTCAGAATTAAAATCAGAGTAATCCTCATTGAATCCTACTCCAGAACTCATCTCTAAAGCATTCTTAATAGTGACTCCTTCGTATCCAGTCCCTTTAAACTGGGGTAAATAATCGGTAATTTGATCTTGAATACTTTTGATTTTTCCCTCTTCAATTGCAATTCCGATCATTCCAGAAATAAATGATTTTGCCATAGACCATGAAATATGAGTTGTTTCAGGAGTCAAGCCTCGAGTATAGTTTTCAAGAATAATAGTGTCTTTATGAATAATCATTAACCCGGTTGTCATAGAATGATCTATAAAGTCTTGTACATCGATGGTCTTTCCGTTACTTGAAAAATCAATAGGAAGTTGATAAGTAAGGTTTACTGGCAATCGAGTAGGAGAGGGGGATTTTATTAAGTTAGAAGTCTCATTTATGTCTTCCATATGAAGAAAGTTTTCAACAATATTCTCTTTCTCAAAAAGACTTACAACTTTTCGGAGTTTATTTATTTTTTCATAGTTGAAAACAGCAATAACAAAAAGTAATAAAATTATGATACTAATTAATTTCAAAATTTTGTTTAGCATTTTGATAGGATTTAATAAATTAGGTTAGTAATCTTTAAAGCTAGGAAAAAAATGACAGGAGTAGAAAACTAATTTAAGATTTTGTAATTTTCATTTTTAGTATTTTTAAACATTATTTTTTTTCATGAAAAAAACCAACGCACTTAGGTTACTTGACCAAAGAAAAATAATCTATGAAACTGTGGAATACGAATACAACGAAGAGAATTTATCGGTTAAAAAAATGGCAGGAGATAATTTCTTTATAGCAGATAATGTTTTTAAGACATTAGTAGCAAGAGGGGACAAAAACGGGGTTTTGATAGCAGTAATCAATGGTAATCAAACCTTGAATTTAAAATCATTAGCCAAGGTATCAGGAAACAAGAAAATTGCTTTGATACAGGTAAAAGAATTATTGAATTTGACCGGTTATATCCGTGGTGGATGTTCACCTATTGGAATGAAAAAAAATTATCCAGTATTCATAGATCAATCTACGTTGGAATTTAATAATATTTATATCAATGCTGGAATTAGAGGAATTTTAGTTAAGTTGAATCCAAGTGACTTATTAAAAATCACCGATGGTCAATTGGTCCAAATTACGGATATCGATTGAGGTATTATTCTAAAACTAAATAAATGCCCTTGTTAAAAAACAATTTTTCATAAATGCTAAATATTACATTTCTTTATTCAAAAATTATTCTTTCTCTGTCCATCTTATGGATTGCTGCTGCTGTTTCATTAAATGCACAAATAACTCCATTACCCCAAGCCCATTCTCATAATGACTATTTTCGTAACAAACCTTTGAAGGATGCTTTGCGACATGGATTTACAAGCGTGGAAGCTGATGTATTATATATTTATGGAAAATTGGTAGTTGGACATGACATGCCTAATAGGTCTTTTCCAAGATTAAAACCGCTTAATCGACAATATTTAAAACCACTTTGGCGACGATGGAAAAGATGTGGTAAAGAAATTTATAAAGATTATGAAGGTGTTTTTTACTTATGGATTGATATAAAAAGTTATCCAAATCAAACTTATCGAGAACTTCGAGATTTACTTTTTCCTTTTCGGGAAATGTTGAATTATTATGAAAAAGGTAAATTTCATGAAGGAAAGGTGACGGTGATTTTATCAGGTGATCGACCTTTTGAAGCTTTACAACAAGATAGTTTGCAATTGATGACTTTAGATGGCCGGCTAAGTGATTTGGAAAAAAATTACCCATCGTATTTGATGCCTTTTATTAGTGAGAATGCAGGGAAAGTTGCACAAGTTGAGGATTATAGTCAGGTTGATGCTGCTGCTTTATTAAGAATATCTAGTTTTATTAGGAGAATACATGATCAGGGAAAAAAGGCGAGACTTTGGGCTACTCCTGAAGATGAAAATCTTTGGATAAAACTATTGGAAATGGAAATTGATTTGATAAATACCGATAAATTATCAAAACTTCAAAAGTTTCTTCTTAAAAAAAAGTAGTATAAAATTATTTTTATAACAATACAATTACATTAAAGGTAATATATAAACTTAAAATACTCATATTCAATTAGTTAAGTATTTTTCTTGTTTCTTTAAATTAGAATTTATCTATTTTTTGAGAAAAGTCATTTTTTTAATTAAAAAATTTGTTATAATTTAGATTAAGAAAAAATCAAGACTTCTTCCAAGTTTGAGAAAAACTATTCGTTAGTAACTACTCAAAGATTACCAATTCATTTTTTATGTTTTTTACTTATTGAATATCAATTAGTTGCTATGCTAGTGGAATTAATTAGCCATTTCGGATTAAAACTATTTTCTAAACTATAAAACTATTCTAATTATGTTACAAAAAATGCAACGCCTAGCAAAGGCGAAGGTGCAACACCTATGGCTATTAATGGAGCCTTTTAAATGGAGGTTTGGTTATTTTTTTCTCTTTGTTTTTTTTTTGTGGATAAAAGATTTTCATGTTCAATTTCAATTTGAGACGGGAAATAGATTTTCAATTTCTGAGATTCCCAATAGGGTAGGAGGTTTTTTAGGTGAGAAAGAAGTAATTAGTCAAAAAGGAAACTCCAGCCACTTAAATTTTGATATTCCAGTTAAACCAAACTCTCAACAATTCATTTATATTGAGAGATTTTCTGATGTAGCGAGGTCAGAAATGGAACAATTTGGAATTCCTGCAAGTATCACTTTGGCACAGGGTTTACTCGAAAGTTCCGCGGGTAAAAGCCCTTTGGCTAAAGAAGCTAATAATCATTTTGGGATAAAATGTTTTTCTAAAAAATGTAAGAAGGGACATTGTAAAAATTTCTCTGATGATCATCACAAAGATTTTTTTAGAACATATCCATCAGCGTGGGAAAGTTTTAGAGCACATTCTCTTTTTCTCCAAAAGGGGAGGTATAAGCATTTATTGACTTTGGGAAAGACAGATTATAAAAATTGGGCAGTGGGTTTGAAACAAGCAGGATACGCTACTGATCCACATTATGCGAAAAAGTTAATTCGACTAATTGAGAGTTTGGAATTGAGTAAATATGATGTTTGAGATGTAATTGAAAAAGATGGGTTCAAGAATTTTTGAATCCATCTTTTTCTATTACATAAAAATGATAAGGAACTAAAGTATAATTGTAATTATTAATTTTTTTGAGTTGAACAATGCTAAAAAAAAATTATCATATCACAATCATTTGCACAGATTACCAAAAATATTACAAATATTTAAAACAATATTTTGAGTTTAGGTATTATTAGAATAGAGTAAAACAAGATTCTTATAAGTTAGATTTATCGCTAAATGGAGTCTATTGCATCTCGTTTTTTTCATTTTCAAATCCGTCTAGGAGAATTTCAACACTAGAGGTTCCAGGTTAAAGACATCTTACTTTTCAAGTGAAAAAAATGGAATTAACGATCAATCAATCAGCTAAAAAAGGAATTAGTTCTGAAATGATTCGAGTTCATTAGTACACTAAAACACAGTTTTTTTTCTGATCCTGATGATCTGCTAGTTGAATTGTATGAGATTTAGAAAAAATTAGAATGGTAAGTTTCCTAGATCAACATTTCCGCCTGAAAGAATAATCCCTACTTTTTGTCCTGTGAATTTTTCCTTTTCTCTTAATAAAGCTGCAAAAGGAACAGCGCAAGAAGGTTCGATAATTATTTTCATACGCTCCCAGATTAATCGCATCGCTGTAATTATTTCATTTTCCTCCACTCTAACGATACGGTCTACATGCTTCTGGATAATTGGAAAATTATGATTTCCTAAAATAGTCCTTAACCCATCGGCAACGGTATTTGCAGTTTTATTGAGTTCGATTTTTCCAGATAGGAGGGAACGATAAGCATCATCAGCTTGATATGGTTCTCCACCAACGGTTTTACAATTTTTTCCGAAAAAATTAGAGGCAAGTGCGGTTCCAGCAATTAAGCCACCGCCACCAATGGGTGTCATAATCACATTTAAATCTGGATGATCCTCTAATAGTTCTATGGCAGCAGTTCCTTGACCTAAAATCACATCTACCTGGTTGGAAGGGTGCAATTTTGAGGCTCCAGTTTCTTCTGATATTTTATCAGTTGTAGCTTGGCGAACATCTATATTTGGTTCACATTCCGTTATTATTCCTCCATAACCTCGGACGGCATCCTTTTTTACCTGAGGTGCATTTGATGGCATGACAATGTAGGCTTTGATTCCTTGCATTTTAGCACTTAGTGCAACTGCTTGAGCAAAGTTTCCTGATGAATGAGTAACTACACCGTTCGTTTTTTGATCTTCAGATAAGTTTAAAATGGCATGAGCAGCACCTCGCATTTTGAATGCTCCCATCCGTTGAAAATTTTCACATTTGAAATAAATTCTTGTTTGTGAAATTTCATTCAATGCTTGCGAAGTAAGGATAGGTGTGCGATGAATATATGGTTTAATTTTTTCGTGACATAAAAGTAAATCCTCTTTAGTATAGTTCATGCTATAGGTTCGGGTTTAAATTATAAATGTTAATTATTATGATTTAGTTCTTTATGAATTTTATAGTTTTTGATTCACCATTCTTTGATTCAACTTTCAAATAATATAGTCCATTTGGAAAGTTTTTTATATTAATTTGATCATTCCAATTTTTATAAATAGAAATGTTCTTTTCCATCATTATTTCACTGGTGGCATTAAAAATGTATAATGAAAGATCAAGTTGGGCATCAATTTTCAATGAAATTTGTAATGAATTATTTACAGGATTCGGAAAGAGATTAATTCTAATTTTATTTTCACCTAAAATTGATTCAGTCGAGGTGGTATTTTCCCATGTTGAAAATAAACTTTGAAGAGAATCAATAGGTTCCTCTCCAAATGGCATTTCTAAAATGCTTAGCTCTAAATAAGGATCATTTAGGTCGTCACTTGGTTTATAAATTCTTAAAAAAGCAGAGGTGGAAGATGTTCCTCGTGCCAAGCATCGTTGATCTGCTCCTGGCATATTAGCCCCTTGCATAGCTCCCATTAGTTTTTGAGCCAAAGATCCATTTGTATTGTTAAAACCATTTTCCATTCCATCCAAGACCTCAGCTCCAAGTAAAATATTTCCTTGAATGGAGTAATCAGCACCTGTTCGATGTCCTTTAAAGTTATCTGCATTAGATCCAGTGAAAGCTGCGGTTCTAGGGTGTCCATTATCATCAAAATCAACCACTCCATATTGTCGATATTCAGGATTGAAATTTTGGGAGTTACAAGCATCATTCAAAATAAGCCAATCAATAATTTCTTGCGGAGAAAGTTCACTTTCCATTTGAGTAATAGCATTATCTAGATTGATATGTGGATTAAGACATATCCAAGCTTGTGCATTTACTCCACCTTTTCCTGGAATTATTTTATTGAGTAATTGAATGCCACCCCATTGGGCGATACCATCGACACAGGTGGCTCCAGCTGCACCAACCTCGCCAGTAATACTATCAACTGCGATGATGGAAAAAGTGTCTTGGCTGTAAATATTGATAGATAATGAGAGGAAAAAGGAGAGTAAAATTAGATTTTTCATCGTTGAGTTATTTTTAATGGAATAGTTTGCTATAATTTATGATCAAAAATACTAAACTCCGAATAGAATGTGAGATCTTTGAAAGATATGAATAGGACAATTTGTAAATTTTAGTTTTTTTTGTAAAAAATAAAATAATGACTTCGGCTCAATTAAAAAATAAGATAGACGAATTTTGGAATTGGTTTGTAGCGAATGAGGAAAAATTTCGCATTATCACTGATCCTCATTTGGCAAGAGAAATGTTAGATAATCAAATTTTACAATTCGGTGTATTTTCTTGGGAAATAGGAGAGGGAAAAAGTAAACCGCATACTTTGACTATCTCCCCAAATGGAAATGCAAATATGTTAAGACGCTCCCAAGCGATTATTGGGGAAGCTCCTAATCTAAAAGACTGGGAATTTTTTGCTGCAAAGCCAGCTCGAGATTGGGATTATGTTTTAGAGATGTATGATTCTTTTATGGTTAAACAAAGAATTAATATAGCTGATTGGGAATACTTATTTCGAATGACTCCAAACTTTAAAATTCGAATTTTAATATATGCTGAGAATATTGATTTCTTAGACGAGGATGATAAAAGATCAGCTTCAGATTTCGTGGTAAATAGTATAATCGGAGAGGCAGACAAGATTGACTATATTGATTCGATTGAATTTATTTCATTTGTCAATGAAACACAAGATGATGATATTAAATCAATAGTGGAAATGAGATTTGAGTTCGAGCAATTATTAGATAAAATGTAAAAGTATTAATGGATAGAGTCCATGGGGTAAAATATTTTATCTGATAGGAAAGTGGAAAGAAAAAACATCTTAATGACAGTCAGTTTAATCAGTTCAAACAAATTTATATTTGGATTTAGCATTAAATGATTAGGAATTTATGTCGCTGTTATTTTTACAATTATTTAGCAAAAGAAATTGGAGAGCTATTAAGCCTTTTTTCTAAAACAAATAGTCATTAAAGTAATAAAAATAAAAAAATAACATCAGAATTACATTTTGGCAATATTATTTTTGTTTTAACCAATCTGTTACAATAGGCCAAATTTCCGCTCTAGAATTTCTTGATTGTAAGAGCCTACTATGGTTGTAGTCTTCCTTAAAACCATTTTCTAAGGAACAAAAAAGTAATTTGTTTTTTGGATTTTGGAATGCGTTTAAATATAATTCACAACCTTCTTTTGGTGCAATATAATTATCTCCTTTTCCGCAAATGGAAAGAATTGGAATCGTTATTTTTGGCATTTCCTTTTCGTAATCAAGTCCATTCATACCAATGAATTTTTTAGTCAAGTTCCACTTATACCACTGCTTCATAAAAAAATGATTTTCGTTATGCGGTCTACCAAATGACTTAGCTGGGGTATACCCTAGTAGGGCACTTAACGATTTTCCCAATAAAGTTTTTACGTAATTTTTGGGGTTATAAGCTGCTCCAAAAGCTTGGCTTCCAAAAAAGACGACTCTATTGAATTTTGGAACATACTCAGGATATGTAGCTAAAAATATAGTAAGGCATATTCCACCACCACTATGCATAACACTATCTAAACTTTTGATTTTTAATGTATTAAATAGATATTCTAATACGATGGGGTAGTCGTCTATACCTATATTTTCAAAATTGATTTTTTTATTGGATGGAGAACTAAAGCCATGATTTCGCCACTCCATAATCCAACAATTGTATCCTCTTTCAGCAAGATATTGGGAAATACTTAGACAGATTTTTCGATCAGAAAATGTACCATGGTTGAGAAAGATGTTTTTGGAAGCCTCACTTTTCGTTGATGCAATTTTCCAAAGTGCGATGAATTCATCTCCTTCTGTTTTTATTTTGAAGAGTTGTTCTTGAATTTTCATTTTTTGTTTTCAAATACTCGTGACACAATTATGTTTGTGCCACGAGTAGGTCATTAAAGTGGAAGCGATCCACCATTGGCATGAAGTGTTATACCACTTACAAAACCTGCTTCTTTTGATGCTAAAAATAAATAACAATGTCCCATATCTTCAGGGGTGCCAATTCGTTTAACTGGAATCTGTGCTATACCGGCAGCAACTACTGCTTCAGGCATTGATTCGGTCATTGCTGTTTTGATAAAACCTGGAGCCACAGCATTAACGGTGATTCCATACTTTCCCACTTCTTTGCAAAGTGATCGAACAAAACCTGAGGTTGCGGCTTTTGAGGCCGAGTAATTTGTTTGACCAAAAGCGCCAAAAACAGAGTTGATAGATGAGGCACAAACGATACGTCCGTAGCCTCCCTCAATCATGTGAGGGATGACACATTTGCAAGTAACATACAAACCATTAATGTTGACATTCATTACTGCGTTCCATTCATTTTCCGACATTTTCATAAAAGAACGGTCTTTGATAATCCCAGCATTGTTAATTAGGATTTCGATATGACCATGCTTTTCTTTGATTTCTGCAACTGCATTATCAACTGATTCTTTGGATGTGATATCTACCTTTTGGTAAAAAATATTATGCCCATCTTTGGTCAATTCATCGACAGTTTCTTGTCCATCCAAAACATCCCAGAGCGCAACAGTAGCCCCAGCTTCGCAAAATACTTTACAGATTCCAGCTCCGATTCCTCGTGCTCCACCTGTGATAATGGCTAATTGTCCTTCTAATTTTTTCATCTTTTATTTTTAAAAATTATATATGTTGATCTATTAAAATTGCATTTCCATCAGGATCCATGACTACAAAACTTGCTGGTCCACTAGTGGATTCATCTGCTTCATTTTCTATTTTGATTCCTTTACTTTTCAAATGTTTTTGAATTTCTCTGACATCATTATAGGAGTCAAGAGTTTTAGCATTTTCATCCCAACCTGGGTTAAAAGTGAGGATATTATTTTCAAACATTCCTTGAAATAATCCAATAAGTGTTTTTTCGTTTTTCATAATGAGATAATTTTATTCGATATCTCCTCCAAAAACGACGAAGCCTAGATGTTCATAAAATTCTTTGGAAGCATGAATATCTTTGACCGCTATGCTGGTTGAAAATGTTCCTAATTTCATAATAGTTTTATTTTGAATTTGGTTTTACAATGTCTTTAATTTAAGAGTGAATTTAATTAAAGAAGTTTA
>Ga0102826_1000424_pt1 | contig 11341 bp, 10 predicted proteins | sample ColrivemetaGS737_FD_84972 | JGI IMG/M metagenome (GOLD analysis project Ga0102826, IMG submission 84972) | Estuarine microbial communities from the Columbia River estuary - metaG S.737 | ecosystem: Environmental > Aquatic > Marine > Intertidal zone > Estuary | place: USA: Columbia River Estuary...
AATGGTTTCCCATCCCTTGGATTGATGGATCGTCAGAAGAAGATGCCGCCAATGGTCTGCAAGCGGCGTCAAAGGACCTAAATGCCTATCTTGATGGGGTGATGGTGGACTATGATCTGCTGCCGGAACAGGTGGTTGTTTTTGGATTTTCGCAAGGCACAATGATGGCGCTGCATGTGGCGCCGCGGCGCGAGGATCCGGTGGCCGGGGTCGTGGCTTTTTCGGGCCGCTTGCTGCAGGCGGAGGCATTGCAAGATGATGTGCAATCCAAAATGCCGATCCTTCTGGTGCATGGGGATGAAGATGAGGTTGTGCCAATTGATGCATTGCCCCATGCGGCCGAGACTTTGGAGGCCGCGGGCTTCAAAGAGGTTTATGCCCATATCATGAAAGGCACGGGCCATGGCATTGGTCCCGATGGGCTGCAAGTGGCTTTGGCCTTTATGCGCAAACAGCTGGGTATGGAGTGATAAGCGCACACCAGATACAGGGGTTGCCTGTTTTATTTCCCCAGATATAGTGGCCCCATGTAGCGAACGGGGCGCCATCTATGACTGGAGACTTTAGAACGCAATTTGTGAAAGAAGCGGCCTCGCCGGCGCAGCGGCCGGCCTTGGTGCTTAACGCAGATTATCGCCCTTTATCCTATTACCCGCTGTCTCTGTGGAGTTGGCAAGATGCGGTGAAGGCGGCCTGGCTTGACCGGGTGCAAATTGTTGCGGAATATGATGATATTGTGCGCTCACCCACAACCGAAATCCGTATCCCGTCGGTCGTTGTGCTGCGCGATTATGTCAAACCGCAAAGCACTGTCGCCTTTACGCGCTTCAATCTATTTCTGCGCGATGAGTTTTCTTGCCAATATTGCGGTTCGCGCGGCGATTTGACCTTTGATCATGTGGTGCCGCGCACGCGCGGCGGGCGCACCAGTTGGGAAAATGTGGTTGCGGCCTGCTCCAAATGTAATTTGAAAAAAGGGTCCCGCAGTTTGAAACAATCGGGCCTGCATCTGCGCAAACCGATCCGCAAACCACAGGCCGAAGAGTTGCGCAATCTCGGGCGAAAATTTCCACCGGGCCATCTGCATGAAAGCTGGGTCGATTTTCTATATTGGGATGCAGAGCTTGAGGCCTAGGCCGAGCAGCTGGCACCACCGAGCACACAGAATTTCGCACAATGAGGATGGTTGAGCGCGACGTCTTGTTCTGCCTCTTGCAAAGTGGTTCCCAATTCGAATTCCGGCGCATAGGCCAAAAGCGTGCAGGCCAAAACCGCGGGGCGTGCGGCGCCCTTGCGTTTGACCACCATGCGCGAGGAGGCGCACATCAAACTGTTGGGATCCTTGTCCAAAATTCCCCAGCAGGCTGTGGTGATTTCTGGCACTTCGGCACGTTCGTCCAGCTCTGGAAACAGCACGGTGACGCCGGGATTGAAGGCGTCAATATCATATCCGTTCTGTGCAAAAAGCGCGCTATAGCCGGCGCGGCTGGTCACCTCGCTGTCGCCCCAGACGGTGCGGCCGGCGACATGCATACGGATGCCGACATCGCGCAGCCAGTTCATGCCCTGGAGTGTCTTGTCAAACGCTCCCTTACCGCGCTCAGTGTCATGGTTGGCGCGGTCAAAGTGGTCGAGCGAAATCCGCAGGGTAAGCTTGCCGGGGTAGACGGCATTGAGCTCCAAAAGCCCTTGTTTGACCCGTTTGCGCATCATCGGCAGCATGGCATTGGTTAAGATGAGGACCTCATAGCCGGCAGCGAGGCTGCATTCAGCGATGTCAATCATTTCTGGGTTCATGAAAGGTTCACCACCGGTGAAGGCAATCTCGCGCACGGGCCAGTTTCGGCTGAGCAATTGTTGCAGATAGTCTTTTACCTCATCGGCAGTGATATAGACCAATGCATCATTGGTCGGGCTGCTGTCGATATAGCAATTGACGCATTCAATATTGCAAAGCGTACCGGTGTTAAACCACAGCGTCTCAGGATGGGTCAGGGCCACCCGCGCGCGCGCCTCACCTTTGGCGGTCACATTGGGGTCGGAAAATTTATCAAGATTGGCCATAGGTTATCGTTCCCTGAAATATTGCGGTGCCGCTTTATCCCTCCATAATACGGCATGGCGCAAAAAAAAAGCATTGATGAAACATACTGACAGAGAAGTGATCGCGCCCTATAAGGTGGACAGGGGCCGCGCGCCGTTGTAAGGCACCGTTAGCGCAAACATTTCAGAGGATCCGCCCATGGTCTCCCGTGTCATTCCCGTTGAGCCTTTCGATCTTGTCATCTTTGGTGGCACGGGTGATTTGGCACGCCGAAAAATACTGCCAGGGTTGTTTCGTAGGTTTTGCGCCGGCCAAATGCCCGCTGGCGCGCGCATCATAGGGGCTGCGCGCGGGGATATCGGCCAGCAAGGCTATCAAGACATGATCCGCGGGGCGATCAATGAATTTGGTGCGCCCTCCGCTGAGAGCCTGGTGCATCTCGACGCCTTCATTGCACAGCTGCATTATGTTGCGATCGATATTTGCGGCGACGGCGGCTGGGGTGAATTGGCAAAATTGATCCGCAAAGATTTGGTGAATGCCTATTATTTCTCTGTTGCTCCAAGTCTCTTTGGCGATATCGCGGCGCGCTTGAATTCATGGGACATAGCCACCCCAGAGGCGCGCATCGTCGTTGAAAAACCTTTTGGCCGCGACCTGCAAAGTGCCAAAGCGCTCAACAAAGTTCTGTCACAGCAATTTGATGAAAGCCAAATCTACCGGATTGACCATTATTTGGGCAAGGAAACTGTCCAAAATCTCATGGCCGTGCGCTTTGGAAATCTGTTGTTTGAACCTTTGTGGAACGCGCAATATATCGATCATATCCAGATCACTGTGGCGGAGACCGTGGGCGTTGGTGGGCGTGGGGCCTATTATGACACATCGGGCGCAATGCGCGATATGGTGCAAAACCATTTGATGCAGCTGTTATGCTTGATTGCGATGGAGCCACCGTCACATTTTGATCCCGATGCGGTGCGCGACGAAAAGCTAAAAGTCATCCGAAGCTTGGCGCCCGTGGCTGCACATCACGTTGTGCGCGGCCAATATGATGCCACCGCCACAACGGCCAGCTATCGCACGGATGCGGAAAACCCGCGTAGCTTCACGGAAAGCTATGTCGCCATTAAGGCGCATATTGAGAATTGGCGTTGGGCCGGGGTTCCGTTTTATCTTCGGACTGGGAAGAAGCTCAAAGCACGCACCTCGGAAATCGCAATTTTCTTTAAGAAATTGCCCCATTCTATTTTCGAAAAATCAGCAGATGAAAAGCAAAATGTGCTGGCCATTCAACTGCAACCCAATGAGGGAATGACGCTGGATGTCACCATTAAAGAGCCTGGTCCCGGGGGGATGCGTTTGGTGCATGTGCCGCTGGATATGACTTTTGCGGATGCCCTTGGCGATCACTCAGAGGACACACCAGATGCCTATGAACGGTTGATCATGGACGTGATCCGCGGTGATCAAACGCTGTTTATGCGCGGTGATGAGGTGGAGGCGGCCTGGAAATGGACCGATCCCATTATTGAAGCCTGGGAGGCGCGCAATGATGTGCCCAAGCTTTACGACGTCGGCTCGGCTGGGCCTGAAGATGCCATGGCGCTCATCCACCGTGACGGTCGGCGCTGGCGCGAGGTGAAGTGATGCAGCTGACATCTTATGAAACCGCATCTGAGATGATGCAAAGCCTCTCGGCGCAAATTGCCTCAGAGCTGTCTGCGGCGATTGTGCTGCGTGGGCGCGCTTGTTTGGCCGTGCCCGGTGGCAGCACGCCGGGCCCACTGTTTGATTTGCTTAGTCAAGCGGCGTTAGATTGGGCCAATGTGACCGTGATGTTGACCGATGAGCGCTGGGTTCCCACGGACAGCCCGCGATCAAATACGGGTTTGATAAAAAACCGTCTGTTGGTCAATTCCGCAAGCGCAGCGCGCTATATCGCGCTTTATGCGCCGGGCTTAGATCACGTCGGCGGCGCGCGTGCCCTATCGCAACAGGTTGCGCCGAATTTGCCGATCGATGTGGTGGTTCTGGGGATGGGGGCGGATATGCACACAGCGTCGCTTTTTCCCGGAGCGCCCGAGCTGTCACTCGCGCAAGATGCGCGGGCCGATGCGGTTATGCCGATGGTGCCTGTGGGATCTGACCTCGAGCCGCGCGTGACCTTGAGCGCCCAGGCCCTTGAAACTGCGCGTCAGACTCATGTTTTGATCATTGGGGAAGATAAAAAGACGGCCCTTGCTCAAGCGCAAAGTCTGTCGCCCATTGATGCGCCGATTGCACAATTTTTACCCAATGCCACTGTGCATTGGAGCCCGGTTTAGGACGTAAAGATGTTCACAGATTTAAAAGAAAAATATACTGCCGTGCGCGGCCGTCAGATTATCAGCTTATTTGATGACCAAAGAGCCGGAGAATTTTCGGTTCAGGCCGATGGTCTGTTTTTCGACTATTCCAAGACAAATATTGATCATGAAACCCGGGATATGCTTTTGGCGCTTCTCGGTAAGGTTGATCTACCGGAAAAGCGCGCAGCGATGTTCTCGGGTGAAAAAATCAATATCACCGAAGATCGCGCGGTGTTGCACACCGCTCTGCGGCGCACCTCCGGTCCTGTTTTTGTTGAGGGCTGCGATGTCATGGAGCAGGTTTTGACCACACGCGCCCGGATGTTAGACTTTGCCGAGGCCGTGCGCTCTGGGGCGGTGCAGGGGCAGGGTGGGGCCTATACGGATGTGGTGAATATCGGCATTGGCGGCTCCGATTTGGGACCGGCTATGGCCTGTTTGGCACTCAAACCCTACGCGCGGGGGCCTCGATGCCATTTTGTCAGCAATGTCGATGGCGCGCATGTGACCGATGTTTTGGCGAATTTGGATCCGCGCACCACTTTGGTGATCGTGGCGTCGAAAACTTTTACCACGATTGAAACCCTCACCAATGCACAGACGGCTCTGAGCTGGATGGCTGAGACCGTGGAGCGGCCGGCGGATCAATTTGTGGCCCTGAGCACCGCGGAGGATAAAACCTCGGCCTTTGGGATTGCCGCAGATCGCGTCTTTGGTTTCGAAGATTGGGTTGGTGGACGCTATTCAGTTTGGGGGCCGATAGGTCTGAGCCTCGCCATCGCCATTGGCGCGGAGCATTTCCGGGCGTTTTTAAGCGGCGCAGAGGCGATGGACCGGCATTTCCAGACCGCCGCAGCACAAGACAATTTGCCCATCATGCTGGCCTTGGTGGGGGTGTGGCACGCCCAGGCGGCCCGATATGCCACCCGGGCTGTCTTGCCTTATGAACAGCGCCTGTCACGCTTTCCCGCCTACCTACAGCAGCTTGAAATGGAGTCCAACGGCAAGGGAGTGGGCATTGACGGTCATGACCTCACCGATCCGTCTGGGCCGATCGTTTGGGGTGAGCCCGGCACAAATGGTCAGCACGCTTTTTATCAATTGATCCACCAAGGCCGCCATATCATTCCTTGCGAATTCATGCTGGCCAAAGAGAGCCATGAGCCGCATTTGACCCATCAACACCATTTGCTTCAGGCCAATTGTCTGGCGCAATCACAGGCATTGATGCTTGGGCGCGACCTGCCCGCAGCGCGGAAGATCGCAGAGGCCAAAGGGTTTGAGGGCGCGGAATTGGAGCGTCAGGCCCGCCACCGTGTGTTCACAGGCAACCGCCCATCCACGACATTAATCTATCCCAAACTCACGCCGTTTTGCCTTGGACAGCTGATCGCACTCTATGAGCACCGGGTTTTTGTGGAAGGGGTGATCCTCGGGATCAACTCTTTCGATCAATGGGGTGTTGAGCTGGGCAAAGAATTGGCCACGGCTTTGGAACCCGTTTTGAAGGGCGACAGTGCCGGGGGGCAGAATGATCCCTCAACAGTGAACCTGGTGGCGCAGCTGCGCGTTTAAAGCTCCACCATCCGGTTTTCCAGCGCCGAAACTTGGGCCGCCTGACCCATGCGCACGGCCCAAATCCCATCGGTGAGGCTGACCTCTGGCGCCGCGCCCTGCAAGACAACCTGTTGAAATTTTTGATGTTGATAAAAGGTTGAGCCATTGTGATCACCCGCGGCCAGGAGCGCTTCGGGCACTGGGGTGTCGATCCGGCGGGGGCCCATCGGACTGCGCGGGCTGATCACAACGTGAGGGACTGGCGGGGATGGCATATGAGCCGGCCAAAAACGCGCCGGGCCGGGCACATTGCAGGCAATCTTTCCTTTGGGCCCGACAGCATGAATTTCTTCCTGATATTCTGAGCCTTCAGCGAACATGCTCAACTCTAACATAGCTCGGGCACCGCTGGCGAAGTCAACGATGACATAGCCGCAGTCCCAGATGTCTGAGCGATGTCCCGCATAGACCTCATCGAGGTGATTCACTTCCTGACCCGCGCTGGCCATCACCCGTATTGGGTCAGATTTTAAAATCAGCCGCATGAGATCAAAGAAATGGCAGCATTTTTCGACCAATGTTCCGCCGGAATTATGATTGAAGCGGTTCCAATCTCCAACTTTTGGCAGAAACGGAAAGCGATGCTCGCGTATGGTGAGCATTTTAATCCCGCCGGTGACCTCCTCGGCTTGCTCAATCAACGCCGCAACAGGCGGCATATAGCGATATTCCATCGCAACCCAAACCGGGGCGGGGTAAGATTGCGCGAAGGCCGTGGCTTGCGCCAAATCGGCAGGATCTGTGAAGAGGGGCTTTTCGCAGAGGATCGGCAAGGCCCGCAGGGCCGCGATCTGTTGAAGCTGTGCCATATGGCAGTGATTGGGACTGACAATGACCAAGCAATCTACGGCTTCGAAGGCTAAGAGCGCATCCAGACTGTCAACCATTGTGGCATTCGGCAAAGCCTTCGCGGCCTGTGCGCGCATCTGGGCGTCTGGTTCAAAGACAACGGTGATCTGCGTGTCGTCTAACAGCTCAATATTGCGAATATGCTCCTGGCCCATCATGCCGCAGCCAATTAATCCATAGCGTAGTGTCATTATCTGTCCTTACTTGATACGTGCGACATAGCGTGAAACGGAAGGATCATACCAGTTTCGTGAAAACTCGAGGGGCGCGCCTGTATTGGCCCATGCGATTCTTTCGACATAACCGGCTGTCTCGCCAGGGCGCAGACCAAATTGATCTACGCTCCAAGGTGGTGTTGGAGCAAAAGTGACGTGATCCTCGGCCCTTACAATCCACAGTCCAAAACGGGTTTGATAGGTATGATAGAGCGACTCTGAAATCTCTTCAGCGGCGATATGATCGGCCACTGAACCGTCGAGCCATATCTCTTCAAGGGCGGCGGGTTGGTGATCGAGAAACCGCAAGCGGCGGAAGCGAAAAGCGGCTGAATCTGGGCCAAAATATGGCGCATCCATAGGTTTTGGAAGCCGGTCGACCGACAAAAGCTCCGCGGTCGGAAGGCCGGCCCCAGTGAGAGATTCCAGCCTAAAGAATGAATAAATATTAGCGGCTTGTGGCGTTATATTTATGTAATTCCCTGATCCTTGTTTGCTGCGAATGAGCTGTTGGCCTTGCAGGCGGCTTAAGGCCTTGCGCAGAGTGCCCACAGCCACGCCAAATTCTGCCGCCATGGTCCGTTCCGGTGGCAAGCGCTCTCCGTCAAGCCATTGCCCTGCAGTGATGCGGCGCGCGATGGCTTCGCTGATCTGCACATAGGTGGGCAAAGCGCCGGGTGAAGGGGTTGGATTGGCCATGGGGTCTGCAAATTGATCCACTATTGATTTACATCTTGATGTGAGGTTTAAACGTGAAATGCAAGCCTATTTTTCGAGACCGCAATGACCGTCGTTCCAATTACCTCCGCTGATTTGAAAGCGGCCGAAGTCTCTTGGTTTTCGGCCCTCTGCTCGGATGACTACCAATACCTTGGCGTGCCCGATGGCGCATTGCGCTCCTCTTGGGCGCATTGCAGCAAAATTGTGCAGCAATCAGAGGTCAATGGCTTTCGCAATATCCTATGCCCTTCCTCCTATCAGGTCGGGCAAGACACTTTATCTTTCGTTGCCGGATGCGCCCCGTTGACCGAGAAAATCAATATGCTGGCCGCCATTCGCTGCGGTGAGATGCAGCCGATCATGTTGGCGCGAACGGTCGCGACATTGGATCACATGCTCAAAGGGCGTTTGACCTTGAATGTGATTTCATCCGATTTCCCGGGCCAAAAAGAGCCGAGCCCCTATCGCTATCAAAGATCGCGTGAAGTGGTGCAGATCCTCAAGCAAGCCTGGACGGCCGATGAGATAAATTTTTCAGGAGAGATTTATAACTTCCAAGGGGTTAGTACGGAGCCGGCCCGTCCCTATCAACAAAACGGTGGCCCGCTGCTTTATTTTGGCGGCTATTCTCCCGATGCGGTCGAGCTTTGCGCCGAACATTGTGATGTCTATCTCATGTGGCCGGAGACCAAGGAAGATTTGAGCCAAAGGATGCAGGCGGTACATGCACGGGCGGCCACCTATGGTCGCACTTTGGATTATGGGCTGCGTGTGCATATGATAGTACGCGATACCGAGCAAGAAGCGCGCGAGTTTGCGCAAGAATTGGTCTCGAAGCTCGATGATGAAACCGGCAGCGCGATCCGCGACCGGGCCCTGGATAGCGGATCTTATGGGGTTTCGCGGCAAGCGCGGAATCGTGATTTGGCTGATATGGATGGGTTTATCGAGCCGCATCTGTGGACCGGGGTGGGCCGCGCCCGCTCTGGCTGTGGCGCGGCCCTTGTGGGATCTGCCGATCAAATCTTGTCAGAGCTTGAGGCTTACCAAAAGATGGGCATGCGCTCATTTATTTTTTCTGGCTATCCGCATTTGGAAGAATGTGACTACGTAGGCAAGCTGGTCTTGCCGCATACGGCAACATGTTCTTTGCCGCATGAATATGGGCGCGTGCCCCATGAGACCCCTGCAACCCCACTTGGAAATGGACCCCGCGTGTAATGGAACGAATTTCACTGACTGAGACTGTGGCCCTGAGCCGTTTGATTTATGGCATGTGGCGCCTGGCAGATGACAGCGACACCAGCCCGCGCCATGTGCAGGCGAAAATCGAGGCCTGTTTGGCACAGGGCATCACGACGATGGATCAGGCGGATATCTATGGCGGCTATGAGGCCGAAGAGGTGTTCGGCAACGCCCTGCGCGCCGCGCCGCATCTGCGTGATCAAATCGAAATCGTGACCAAATGCGATATTCTTGTTGGGGCCGGGCGCTATTCCAGCACGCGGGTGAAACATTATGATACGTCAGCGGCGCATATTGCCGCCTCAATAGATCACTCCTTGCGCCTTATGGGGACGGAAAAGATTGATCTTTTGTTGGTGCACCGGCCTGACCCGATGATGGATCATCACGAGACAGGGGCGGCTCTGGACGCGGCGGTGGCCTCTGGAAAGGTGGCTTGCGTTGGCGTGTCCAACTTTAAGCGCCATGACTGGACCTTATTGCAATCAGCTATGAAAACGCCTTTGGTCACCAATCAGATTGAAATGAGCGTTTTGGAAAATAGCGCATTTACCAATGGCGATTTGGCCTTTTTGCAGGAATTTGGCGTGCCGCCCATGGCTTGGTCGCCGCTGGCAGGCGGAGCATTGTTCCAGGGCCAGAACCCTAAGCTCTTGACCCTGCTGCAAGAGATCGGTGCCGGTGATGTGGCCGCGGCCGCAGTGGCCTGGTTGCTGGCGCATCCCGCGCGCATCCTGCCGGTGTTTGGCACCAATAACCTCGCGCGCATCGCCAAATTAGACGCCGCCTGTGCCATTACATTTGACCGTGAGCTTTGGTTTGAGGTGTTTGAAGCGGCCAATGGCCAAGAGGTGCCATAGCTTTTGCTACCGCCTGCGCGGTGGTTTTGTCGAGGAGCCGAGAATTAACTCAGCATCCAGCAAGATACCTTCGGGGTCTCGACCGGGGTCAGCAATGGCTTTCAGCAAAAGATCCGCGCTGAGACGACCGGCTTCACGCACCGAAGAGCGGGTCGCGGTATAGACCGGCACCGCAGCGGCATCACGAAAATATGACAAGTCATCATCATGGGTGATCACAGAAACATCACGCCCGAGTTTCAACTCCCGGTCGTCGAGCGCGCGCCGGATACCATTGGCCATAATGATCGATGAGGTGACGAAGGCCGTCGGGGGGGTGGGCAAATCTAGGAGCGCAAGGGCGTTTTTATAGCCATTTGGCTCGGTCATTTCGCCATGTGTTAGATAGGCGTCGGCCAGTTCGATGTTGTTTTCTTTGAGCGCACGCCGGTAGCCCTGTGCCCGGCGCATGGCAAAATCCATATCTGCCAAGCCGTTGATCAATCCGATGGTGGTATGGCCCAATTCTATCAACAATTGCGTCGCGCGAAAAAAGGATCGCTCATTGTTGACGTCCACCCAATTGTATTTCTCAACCGTATTGCTTGAGCGCCCATGCACAACAAAGGGCAGATTGAGATTGTTGAGCTGGGCGATGCGCTTCTCGTCGACGCGCGGCGCATGGACCACCACGCCATCCACCGCCGAGCGCGCGGCCAATTCCTTGTAGCTGGTAAATTCATCTTCATCTGGCACCAGTGACAGCAGCAAATCATAGCCGCTTTGCGCATAGCGTGCGCTGGCACCGGCGATGAAATCGGCAAAGATCGGGTTGACCATTTCATGTTCTTTGGAAACGGAGACCAAATGCCCGATTGTCATCGATTTCCCCGTCGCCAAGCGCCGGGCCCGGACGTTGGGTTTGTAATTATGTTTTGCCGCGGCCTTGAGGACCAGTTGGCGGGTTTTTTCGCTGACCTCGGGGAAGCCATTTAGCGCGCGACTCACCGTGGTCTGCGACATGCCAAGCTCTTGGGACAGAGATTTGAGATTTGTAGAATTCGTCAAAGCGCTTCCATTATTTTGCAGGTGTTCTTAGCACGGTCTCAAAAAACCTAATTTTTGAGCGTTTTGCCTATTTTCTATTATTCCTGCCTCATTGTTTCGCAATAATAAAGGTCTTTTTTTGCATTTAAGAGATTTTAAATGAATTGACAGCGGGCGGAGTGCAGAATAACCAAAGAAAATCCAAAGCGCTTTGAGAGCTTGAGAGCGTAAAAACTGCTTGCATTTTGGACTCGAAATCTATGTTGTATTTCGGGGAACCATGCTGGTTTTTAAGGTGCCGTTTTGAGAGGCGTTGCGAACTGTTTGCGGCGCGTTTTGAAAGGGTGGAGACTGTGAAAAGAACTGTGAAAAGAATAGACTTTAGGGAGGAATAAATGTCTTTTTCGAATAAAC
>Ga0102826_1000439_pt1 | contig 11156 bp, 8 predicted proteins | sample ColrivemetaGS737_FD_84972 | JGI IMG/M metagenome (GOLD analysis project Ga0102826, IMG submission 84972) | Estuarine microbial communities from the Columbia River estuary - metaG S.737 | ecosystem: Environmental > Aquatic > Marine > Intertidal zone > Estuary | place: USA: Columbia River Estuary...
ATGCCGTTGAGAGCTACCTTGATTTTCACGGCAACAAGTTCGTAAGAAGATTCGATGCCAACAGCTACATCACCTTGGTTAGCGCCATGAACTCTCACGATGTCGGTCGCGGCCATGCTTCAGTTGAACAGGCTCTGTCCAAGATCACTTGCTCGACTCTGGTCCTTGGAGTTGATAGCGACAGACTCTTTCCAGTCAGTGGGCAGCAGCTAATCGCGGACAACATTTCTGGCCCACTATTTGGCGGAAAGCTGCAGCTGGTTGAGAGCGAGTTCGGCCACGATGGATTCCTAATTGAAATCGATGCGGTTGGTCAGGCTCTGGGTTCATTTTTGTCCTAGTGTTTAGTGCGTGAACCTTCTAAAGTCCAAAATTGCGGTCAGCTTCTTCTTCTTTTCGGGAGGCTCCTCTCTAGCCCTCTGGGCAGTACACATTCCCCTTATTGAGCAAACGGTTGGCATTAGCTATGCGGTCCTCGGGGCACTACTTATGTTCTCCGGACTCGGAGGCTTCATTGCGATGCAGGTCTACGGCTGGATCGTGGATCACGTCGGCGCCAAGAGCGCAACCCGCTTGGGCGGACTGATTGTTGGACTTTCCCTGCTTGGCCCAGCCTTTGCCCAGGATGCCTGGACACTGGGCTTTGCGATTTTTGGCCTGGGCTTTGGAATTGCCGGAGTTGACGTGGCGATGAATGCTGCCGCCCTGCAGGTTGAGAAGGCCAACGACAGGCCAATCTTCACCTTCTTCCATTTGTTCTGGTCAGTCGGTGGTCTTTTTGGCGCGGCCTTTGGATTTATCACGATTTCCAACGGGTTTGATCAATCCCAAACCCTCAGCGTCACGGGTGTGATTCTCAGCATCACCGGACTGATTGTTGCAGGATGGTTGATGCCCAATGAGGCGGTTGCATCACGGGGCGACAAAACCAAAAACAAGCAATCTAGCTCCGCCAACAGAAGGGTCCTGCCCTTCGTTATTTTGGCCGGGCTGATGGCTGCCTCGGGTGCAATCATTGAAGGCGTTGCGCATGACTGGTCTGCGCTTTATTTGAAGGACATTCAAGGGGTTTCGGTAGCTGCTGCTGCCTGGGGCCTTGCTGCCTTCAACGTTGGCATGATTCTCGGCAGAATCTTCATCGATCGCATTGTCGAGGCCAGAGGCAGAGGCTTCATTATTCGATGGGGCTCACTAGTAGGCGGAGTGGCGATTGCCGCCCAGGCGATTGCCCCAAATTTTGAGACCTCGCTTGCGCTCTGGTTCTTGCTGGGACTTGGAATCTCTGGGGTTGTGCCGCAGCTGTTTGCGGCCGGCGGAGAGATTGGTGAGGCAAGCCACTCTGGCCGCAACATGGCAAGAGTTGTTGGAATCACCTACATCGGCGCTCTAGCTGGACCGTCTGGAATTGGACTGCTGACTGCAATCTTCCCGCTGAACATAGCTGTTGGCTGGGGCACGGTGCTAGCGATTTTCATCCTGCTGGCCTGGCCGAAACTTGAAAGGCTTGAACAATGAGCAAGCTATTTAGCCCCATAAAGATTCGAGACCTGGAGGTCAAAAACCGACTATGGGTCTCCCCGATGTGCATGTACTCCTGTGAGAACCAAGACGGTGTTGTGGGAGATTGGCACCTGGTTCACCTGGGATCAAGGGCAATAGGTGGAGCGGGCATGGTCATTGCCGAGGCAAGCGGAGTAAACCCGGAGGGCCGGATCAGCCCCTGGTGCCCTGGGCTGTGGGACGACAGCCAGATTGCACCTTGGAAAAAAATCACTGACTTCATTCGTGCTGCAGGCTCAACAAGCGGCATTCAACTAGCCCATGCCGGGCGCAAGGGGTCGGCGCACCGGCCAATCTCTGGCACCGGGTCAGTACCTGTTGACCAGGGCGGCTGGGAAACCTACTCAGCCACTTCCGAGGCCTTCGAGGGTCTGGCAGCGCCACGGGAGCTGAGAGCCGATGAGCTCGGTCAGCTCGTTGCTGATTTCGCGGCGGCGGCCAAACGGGCCAAGACGGCCGGTTTCGATCTTGTTGAAATTCATGCTGCACACGGTTATCTACTGCACCAATTTCTCTCGCCGATCACCAATAAGCGCACCGATCAGTATGGTGGCACCCTTGCAAACCGGGCTCGGTTGCTGCTGGAAATAGTGGCGGCAGTGCGGCAAGCAGTTGGCGACCAAATGCCGGTGCTAGTGCGCTTTAGCGCAACCGATTATGTTGCTGATGGCTGGGACCAGACACAGACAAACGAGGTTGCGGGCTGGTGCAAGGACCAGGGAGCAGACCTATTTGACCTGTCCTCGGGAGGGCTAATCACTGGGGTCAAAATTCCAACCGGACCCGGTTACCAGGTTGATTTTGCAAAGAGCACCAAAACTGCCACCCATGCCGAGGTGGCGGCGGTTGGGCAGATAACCAATTCGGAACAGGCAGAGCAGATTCTGCAAGATGGCCTAGTTGATGTGGTGCTAGTGGGTCGAGAGTTTTTGCGAGACCCATATCTTGGGCTTAGGGCAGCCAATCAGCTTGATGCGGAAGTGGACTGGCCTTGGCAATATGAGCGCGGCCGCTGGCCTAACGCGTAGTTGCATCCTCAATTTCACCAACTAGCTCCTCGATTATGTCTTCCAGGAACAGGCAGCCGACAACTTTGCCGGAAGAGCTAAAGCTTCTGACAATGTGAGCTCCGGATTTTCTCATCTGAGCAAGTGCATCCTCGAGCTCGGTGGTTTCCGGGATAGAAATCATGGCCCGAAGCTTCTTTGAAGAAAGCGGCATGGCCATGACCTGAGGGTCGTTGGTCAGACCATCCTTGATGTGCCAGTAGCCCAAGATGTCGCTTTGATCGGGTGAACCTGGGGAGGTTACCGGATACCTGCTAAAACCGTGCTCGGCAACTGCCGCCTGCAAATGACCTGGCGTTGAAGAAAGATTCATGGCGACCAGCTTGTCCAGCGGGACGGCCACATCAGCAACGGTCTTTTCGGTGAACTCGAAGGTTTTGACGATCGCGCCAGAGCCATCGGCAAGAGTTCCCTCTTTTTGACTGGCGGAAACAATTTCCTCAACCTGCTCCAGAGTGAAGGCAGTGTTAGCTTCATCCCGAGGCTTGAAACCGCAAATAATCAGAATCAGGTTCGAAACCTGATTTAGGACCCAAACCAGTGGTTTCACCAACTGCGCAACCGCATAGAGCGCGGGTGTCAGAACCAGCGAAGCCTGAGTTGGGATTGAGATCGCGATGTTTTTCGGAAGCATCTCTCCAAGCACTACATGCAGGTAGGTAACAAGGATCAGTGCGATGGTAAACGCCGTGACCGCGGTTGTTGCTTCACCAAGGCCCAGCGCACCAAGCGGAATCTCGAGCAGGTGGTGAATCGCAGGTTCGGCCAACACCAGGATCAACAAAGAGGAAACCGTAATTCCCAGTTGCGCCGTGGCGAGCATTAGCGAAACCTTCTCCATCGCCCGCAACGTGATTTTTGCGGCTGGATTGCCAGCCTTGGCTTTGGGTTCAATCTGAGCCCGCTTCGCCGAAATTACGGCAAACTCAGCCCCAACGAAGAACGCGTTTGAAGCAAGTAGCACTACGAACCAGACCAAGCCCATCAGATCACTGTTCATCTTCAGTCACCTCCGGCTCAAACTTGATTCTGTCGACTCGTCGACCATCCATTTTGATGACCACCAGTGATCCGCCATCAATTCGGACTCGATCGTTGGTCTTGGGAATTCTTCCAAGTTCGCTCATGACAAACCCTGAGACGGTGTCGTAATCCTCATCTTCCGCAATCGCTAGACCAAATTCCTCGAGCTCAGCTGGTCGAGTCAAGCCGCTAAAGGCCAGCGAACCGTCTGCGTATTGCAAGAGGTCGGAGCGGTGTCGGTCGTGCTCATCGGAGAGCTCACCAACAAGTTCTTCCACCGCATCTTCTAGGGTCACAATTCCGGCAGTTCCCCCATATTCATCAATCACGATTCCGAATTGCAGCCCCCTGCCGCGCAGCTGCAGAATCAACCGGTCCAGGGCCATTGTTTCTGGAACCCGAACGGGATCAACCATCAGGGCGCTTATCGGGACCTGACTTCGCCTATCAATCGGAACACCTATGGCCCGCTTCAAGTGAACAACGCCGACGATGTCGTCGGCATCTTCTCCAGTAACAGGGAATCTGGAATGGCCCGTGGAAGCGGCCAACTCAATCAAATCCAATGCTGATGCATCGCGCTCCAGCGAATACATCTTGGGCCGCGGAGTCATGATGTCATTTGCAAGCAGGGTCGACATCGCCAGGGTCTTTTCTAGAAGCTTGGCGGTGTCGTGCTCAAGTGATCCCAGGGTCGCGCTTCGTCTCACCAGCGAGGCAAGCTCGTCGGCGGTCCTAGCGCTAGAAAGTTCTTCCTTTGGCTCGATCCCAAATCTTCTGACTAACCAGTTGCCATTGTTGTTCATGAAGCGCACCAGGTAAGAAAAGAGCCAGGTGAAGCCGAGCTGGAAGCCAACTACCAGCTTCAGCACTCGCTTCGGAGCAGCAAGCGCCATGTTTTTTGGAACGAGCTCGCCAATTAGGAACGAGAAGATCGTGGCAATGGTCATGGCGACGACCACTGAGAGAGTCTTTTGAGCACCCTCTGACAGGTTGAAGCTTGCCAGCCATGGCGAAATCAATCGAGAAATCGCAGGCTCGGCAACAAATCCAGTCAGAAGCGTGGTCAGGGTTATGCCGAGTTGAGCAGAGGACAGATGAGTAGAAGTTTTTGAGATTGCTCGAATTGAGCGGTCCAGTCCCTTTTCGCCCGATCCCCGGTCAGCCTCTAACTGAGCGCGATCGCTGCTGATTATTGCGAATTCGCTGGCCACAAATAGGCCGGTGCCGACGGTGAGAAAAACGGCAAGCAGAAGCAGCAGGTAGTCGCTCAAGCCAGCTCCTGCAGAAAACTATGTTTATCAAGCTCCATTTCGTATCAACTATAGCCAGCCAAGTCGTTAGACTTATAGCGTTTTCAGCAGGTTTTCGTTCTAAGGGGCAGCCTTGTCAGGCAGCGACAACAATAATTCTGATAGTGACTTTGGCGCCAACCAGTGGTTAGTCGAAGAAATGTACTCGCAGTGGCTAGCAAATCCGGACTCGGTTGACCAGTCTTGGCAGCCAATTTTGGAGCGCCACCACCTGACTCAGCAGGCCGATGGCACCACTGCAGTGGTCAGTGATACCGAGGCTCACCCGACCACCGGCTCTATCACCGTCATTGACACTGACTCGACTGTTGTCACCAAATTTGACCCAGATGCTCCGGCTCCAGCAACCGAAGCCATCACCATTCCGGTTGCTAAAACTGCCGATGACGCTCCAAAAACCGCTCCAGTGCCCGCGGACTTGCCATCAACAGACACGGCGGCAGTAACGCTTGAGGAAATCAACGAGCAGCCCCAGGTAAACATCCTGAAGGGCATGAGCAAGACCCTTGCCTCAAACATGGATGCATCAATTTCCGTGCCTACCGCGACCAGCGTCAGGCAAATCCCGGCCAAGGTTCTGATTGACAACCGAATTGTCATCAACTCGCACCTCAAGCGAACTCGTGGTGGCAAGGTTTCATTTACCCACCTAATTGGTTACGCAATCGTGCAGGCGCTGAAGGAATTCCCTTCGCAAAATGTTTTCTACGATGAAATTGATGGCAAGCCTGCCTCGGTTACCCCAGCAAACATCAACTTCGGCCTAGCAATTGACATCCCGAAGCCGGATGGATCGCGAGCCCTGCTGGTTCCAAACATCAAGCGCGCTCAAAAGCTGAACTTTGCAGAGTTCGTGGCTGCCTACGAAGACCTCGTCAAGAAGGCCCGAAACAACAAACTTACGGCTGAAGACTTCAAGGACACTTCAATCTCACTGACTAACCCCGGTGGAATCGGAACCGTCCATTCAGTGCCGAGGCTGACCAAGGGCCAGGGCTGCATTGTTGGCGTTGGCGCGCTTGACTACCCCGCGCAGTTCCAGGGAATGTCCGAAGACCAGCTGGCGATGCAGGGAATAGGCAAGATCATCACCGTCACCTCAACCTATGACCACAGAGTGATTCAGGGTGCTGGTAGCGGCGAGTTCCTGAAGATCATCAACGAACTGCTTCTGGGAGAGCGTGATTTCTACGAGCAGATTTTTGCCGACATGCGCATTCCTTACAGCCCGGTTGTCTGGGCCAGCGATTTCCACTGGGATCTAGCAGACCAGTCCGGAAAGAACACCAGGATCCAGGAATACATCAATGCCTTCCGAGTCCGTGGTCACTTAATCGCAGACACTGACCCGCTTGAGTACGTGCAGCGCTGGCACCCAGACCTAGACATCCGCTCTTATGGACTAAGCCTTTGGGACCTAGACCGAACCTTCAAAACTGGCGGCTTCGGCGGTCCAGTCAAAGCCAAGTTCAGGAATATGCTCGGAATCCTAAGGGACTCCTACTGCAGAACTATCGGTGTTGAGTACATGCACATCCAGAACCCTGCAGAGCGAATCTGGTTCCAGGAAAAACTTGAGCGTCCATACCAGAAGCCAACCAAGGAAGAGCAGTTCCGAATTCTGAACAAGCTCAACGAGGCCGAAGCTTTTGAAACCTTCCTGCAGACAAAGTTTGTTGGCCAAAAGCGGTTCTCCCTTGAGGGAAGCGAATCGCTAATTCCGGCACTGGATCAAATCCTTCAGGCTGCGGCTGATGCAGGCCTGGACGAAGCCGCAATTGGAATGGCTCACCGCGGCAGACTGAACGTGCTGACAAACATTGCAGGAAAAACCTATGGTCAGGTATTCCGCGAATTCGAAGGTTCAAGCGACATCAAGAGCGTTCAGGGTTCCGGAGATGTTAAGTACCACCTAGGAACTGAGGGTGTTTTCACCTCCGGTCACGGCACTCAAATCAAGGTTTCGCTTGCTGCAAACCCTTCCCACCTTGAAGCCGTCAACCCAGTGCTTGAGGGAATTGTCAGGGCCAAGCAAGACCGCTTGGGAAATCCCGAGACCTACCCAATTCTTCCGATTCTGATTCACGGCGATGCAGCTTTCGCTGGCCAAGGCGTAGTCCCTGAGACTTTGCAGATGAGCGGTCTTGAGGGTTACAAGGTTGGAGGAACCATCCACATTGTGGTGAATAACCAGGTTGGCTTCACCACCATGCCAAAGGATTCCAGAACTAGCCTCTACTCCACCGATGTGGCTAAAACCATTCAGGCCCCAATTTTCCACGTCAACGGAGATGACCCGGAAGCTGTGGTTAGGGTCGCGCAACTAGCTTTCGAGTATCGCCAAGAGTTCAACAAGGACGTTGTTATCGACATCGTTTGCTACCGCAGGCGTGGACACAACGAGGGCGATGACCCATCGATGACCCAACCGATGATGTACAACCTGATTGAAGCTAAGCGCTCGGTTAGAACCCTCTACATCGACAACCTGATCGGTCGAGAAGACATCACCAAGGAAGAGTTTGACGAGGCTAACGCCAACTTCCAGCAGAGCCTCGAGCAGGCCTTCATTGATGTGCACGAGGCAATGAGCGAAACCGTTCTGATGCAATCGCGTCCGGAGGGAATCGGAACCACTGCCAGCGAAAAGCAGGAGCTTCTGAGGCAGACCGCAATTCCGCAGGAGTTGGTTGAGGCAATCGGGAACGCTCACGGCAACGAGCCGGAAGGATTCAACGTTCACCCGAAATTGGCGCAACTGCTTCAGAAGCGAGTTGAGATGAGCCGGTCTGGCGGCATCGACTGGGGCTTTGGTGAACTGTTGGCATTCGGATCGCTCCTAGTTGAAGGAGTGAACGTTCGACTGGTTGGCCAAGATTCACTTCGGGGAACCTTCGTGCAGCGCCACAGCGTCTTCTACGACCGACAGACCGGTCAGGAGTGGACTCCAATTAAGTATGTATCGGAGCAGCAGGCGAAGTTCCAGGCCTACAACTCACTGTTGAGTGAGTACGCGGCGCTTGGCTTCGAATATGGTTACTCAATTGAAGAACCAGAGTCGCTGACTCTTTGGGAAGCTCAATTCGGTGACTTTGTAAACGGTGCCCAGACAGTTTTGGATGAGTTCATCTCGAGCGCGGAGCAAAAGTGGGGCCAGCAATCATCACTTGTGATGCTGCTCCCCCATGGCTATGAGGGCCAAGGGCCAGACCATTCGTCTGCCAGAATCGAACGCTTCTTGCAGCTGTGCGCTCAGAACAACATGACTATCGCACAGCCATCTACTCCAGCAAGCCACTTCCACCTGCTAAGACGTCAGGCATACACCCAGCCAAGACGACCTCTTGTGATCTTTGCTCCGAAGTCAATGCTTCGCCTAAAGGCCGCCTCTAGTTCGGTTGAGGACTTCACCACCGGTAGCTTTAGGCCGCTGATCAATGACCAGCAGAACCTAGATGCTGCAAAGGTCAAGAAGGTGCTGTTCTGCTCTGGAAAGGTCTACTGGGACCTGCTTGCCGAAAGTCAGCAGCGGGGCACTGGCGACACCGCCATTATTCGCCTAGAGCAGCTCTACCCGACTCCTGTTGAGGAAATGAAGGCAGCGATCGCCCAATTCCCAGACGCTGAGTTGCGCTGGGTTCAAGATGAACCGGCCAACCAGGGAGCTTGGACCTACATGGGATTGTTCATGCCTAAGTACGGAGTGAACTTCAAGGTGGTGTCAAGACCAGCCTCAGCTTCACCTGCCACTGGTTCAGCAAAGCGCCATGCCGCTGAGCAGGCGGACTTGATCTCCAGGGCCTTTGCCGACTAATGACTAGCATCAGGGCAGTAATCCTGGGTGATGAGCTGCTCACGGCCGCCGGTGACCCAAAAGGGATTGGCTGGCTGGGAAGAGTTCAGGCTAGGTTGCCGGCAGCATCTGACATATCGATGTTTCCACTTCCAATGATCGGTGAAACCAGCTCTGATCTTCTGGATCGGTTCAAGTCTGAAGCCCTGCCCCGATTCTCAGATCAAAGTGAAAATAAATTGATCCTGTGCTTAGGTTCTAGCGACATCGCAGCCGGGTTGACAATTTCTAGGTCGAGACTGAACCTTGCCACTGTCCTAGATGACGCAATTCGCGAGGGAATTAGCGTTTTCGTGATTGGGCCGACCCCTACCGGAGTGCCGGAATTTGATGCTGAGGTGAACCATCTCTCAGATGGGTTCGCCGATGTTGTGAAGCGCAGGCAGCTTACCTATGTCGATTGCTTTAGTCCGCTGGTTGAGCACGAGGGTTGGCTAAAAGAGCTAACTGAGAGCTCGCGGCGGCTACCGGGCCAAGTTGGCTACGGCCTAATTGCATGGTTAGTTATGAACCGTGGTTGGTTTGAATTCCTGGGGCTTGAGGAAAACTAGTCGTGCTCTTGAATGCCGCGCAGTCGCTGCATCACTCGCTCAGCTAGTTCCTCGGCAGGAGCTTCATCGCAAGAGCGCTGAATAACCTGATTGAAAATAACTTCAATGTCGTAGTGCTGCTCACATGAGTCACAGTTGGCCAGGTGTGCGGTAATAACGGTTAACTCTTCTTCGTGAAGCTCCGAGTGTAGGTACTCGTGTACTCCCTGCTTTACTTCCTCGCAGTCTACTTTCTTCAAGAATCAACCTCCGTCCCTGTGTCGTAGCCTTCTTGCCTTGCGTAATCATGCAACAAAGTTTTCAGCAATTTCTTCCCGCGGTGCAATCTTGACATCACGGTGCCAACCGGGGTTTCCATAATATCGGCAATTTCCTGGTAGGGAAGCCCCTCTACAACCGCATAGTAGACAACCATTCGGAACTCTTCAGGGATCTGATCCAGAGCGTTCTTGATGGCCGAAGATGGCATGTTTTCAAGCGCTTCGATCTCAGCACTTCGGGAGGAGCGCGAGGTTACAGACTCACCTTGCCCAACCTGCCAATCCTCCAGATCATCCAAAGCAGTCTTGGCCTTGTCCTTTGCCTTTTTGTTGTAAAGGTTGATGTGGGTGTTGGTCATGATTCTGAAAAGCCAGGCTTTGAGGTTGGTTCCCTGCTCAAATTTTGCCCACGCCACGAAAGCCTTGGCGAACGTTTCTTGAACCAGGTCCTCAGCGTCGCTGGGGTTTCTAGTCCATCTAAGGGCAGCTCCATATAGCTGGGGCATCAGCGGAAGCGCTTGGGCTTCAAAACTCGCTATTTTTTCAGACTTTTTATCTGGCATTAGGGTCAAGTCTAGCTGCCCTGGGGCTCCCAAAGCGCAAGCTCTAAGGCAATAAAGCGCTATGGCTAAGGGCTTCCGAGGCAATTTCCTTGTATCTTTGAGGCAATGGCTGACTCGACTAACTGGCATGCGCCCACATCCACTGGATTTTTGGCAACCGTGGTCCTTCCCGGAAGCAAGTCGCTCACCAACCGAGAGCTCGTGCTGTCAGCTCTTGCCACAAGTTCCACAAGGTTGATATCTCCCCTGATGTCCAGGGACAGCCGGCTGATGATTCAAGCACTGGAGGCTTTGGGAACAGAGTTTCTATGGGATGGCGCCGACTTGGTTGTTACACCGGGCACCCTTGCCGGACCGGCCACGATCGACTGCGGCCTGGCCGGAACCGTAATGAGGTTCTTGCCTCCGTTGAGCCTGTTGGCAACCGGAGAGATCTCTTTCGATGGCGACTCGGGTGCCAGAACCAGGCCAATGCACACAACCATTGAGTCACTTAGGGCCCTGGGGGCCAACATCGCTGCAGAGCAGCCCTCCCTACCATTTACGGTCACAGGGCTCGGGCAGGTTGAAGGTGGCGAGCTGGAAATAGACGCATCGGATTCTTCGCAATTTGTCTCAGGTTTGTTGTTGAGCGCTCCGAGGTTCAAAAATGGCCTGAGCCTGACTCACGTGGGCGACCACCTGCCCTCGATGCCGCACATCGAAATGACACTGGCAACACTTCGCTCCAGGGGCGTGTCCGCCAGGGCAGAAAGCGATACTCACTGGGTGGTTGAGCCGGGGCCAATCGCAGGTGGCGAAGTGGTAATTGAGCCTGATCTTTCAAATGCTGGACCATTCCTGGCAGCTGCCATGGTTGCTTCCGGCCAGGTGAAGATTCCACACTGGCCCGAAACCACCACTCAGGTCGGCTTCCACTACCTCGACATCCTTTCCAAAATGGGAGCCCAGGTGGAACTAACAAAC
>Ga0102826_1000476_pt1 | contig 10713 bp, 10 predicted proteins | sample ColrivemetaGS737_FD_84972 | JGI IMG/M metagenome (GOLD analysis project Ga0102826, IMG submission 84972) | Estuarine microbial communities from the Columbia River estuary - metaG S.737 | ecosystem: Environmental > Aquatic > Marine > Intertidal zone > Estuary | place: USA: Columbia River Estuary...
CTGCAAAAATAACTCCAAAACAATTCATAACCAAACCGTAAATGGAATTAGAAAAGAGAATAAATGCATTTGTAGAATTAGGAAAGTTTCTAACTCAATTTGAACAAATAGATCCCGTTAAAGATAGCTCTGTAAAATACAATGATTTGTTTTTTGATGGTTTTAAACATCAACTAAAATTAGCAGAAGAAACCAATGGCTGGTTTACGAAAGATAATTTAATATACTCTTTAAAAGGTTGGTCTAATCAATTGACTTACAGAAATATTAATACCTTTATATTAAAGTATGACATGACTTCAATATCTTGTAAAAATGTCGCCATCATTATGGCAGGAAATATTCCATTAGTTGGATTTCATGACTTTTTTTCAGTACTTATTTCTGGTCACAATGTTGTGGTAAAACAAGCAACAAACGACAAACAATTATTGCCCTTAATAGCAAAATATTTAGAGATTGTTGAGCCGGGTTTCAAATCAAAAATCACATTTGTCGATGGACAGTTAAAAGATTTTGATGCCGTTATTGCTACTGGAAGTGATAACACAGCGCGTTATTTTGAATACTATTTTAGAGAGGTTCCATCTATTATTCGAAATAATAGAAATTCTGTTGCGGTTTTAAATGGAAATGAAACCAAGAACGATTTAGAGGCTTTGTCAATTGATATTTTTAGATATTATGGGCTAGGATGTAGAAATGTATCAAAATTATTTGTTCCTAAATCTTATGACTTTAAAGATTTTTTCCAGTCCATTTATAGTTGGCATCCAATTATAAATCAGTCAAAATATGCCAATAATTATGATTACAACAAAGCTGTTTATTTAATGAGTGAATTTGACATGTTAGAAAATGGATTTCTGATGCTTAAAGAGGATCATCGTTATTCTTCACCTATCGCTACCCTATTTTATGAATTTTATGATTCGAGAAAAACACTTAAAAAGAGACTAAATAAGGACCACACTAAAATTCAATGCGTAGTTGCCTCAAATTTTTTAGATTCAGAAATAAAATTTGGCTGTACTCAAACACCTAATTTGTGGGACTTTGCAGATAATGTTGATACAATTGAATTTTTGTTAAAAATTTGATGACAATTTTATCATTTTATTAGTTTTTAATTGACTAATATTTCAGACTTTTACCTTTTTAAAAATAATTTTTATTCATAACAATGAAAAAGCATAATTTTAGTGCAGGCCCTTGTATATTGCCTCAAGAGGTAATTATCAAAGCATCTGAAGCTGTAATGGACTTTAATAATAGTGGGTTATCGCTTATTGAAATATCTCACCGCAGTAAAGAATTTGTAGATGTGATGGAACAAGCAAGAAGTCTCGCTATAGAACTTCTTGGCCTAGAAGGTAAAGGCTATAAAGCACTCTTTCTTCAAGGTGGTGCTAGTACACAATTTTTAATGGTAGCATTAAATTTACTTGAAAAACGTGCTGGTTATTTAAACACAGGAACATGGAGTGATAAAGCTATTAAAGAGGCAAAAATATATGATGATATTTACGAAGTAGCGTCCTCTAAAAGTGGTAATTACAACTATATTCCGAAAGGATTTGATATCCCTGAGGAGTATGACTATTTTCACTGTACTTCTAACAACACAATTTTTGGAACTCAAATTAAAGAATTTCCAGATTGTCCAATCCCAATGGTTTGTGACATGAGTAGTGATATTTTTTCCCGACAATTAGATTTTTCGAAATTTGATATTATTTATGCAGGAGCTCAAAAAAATATGGGTCCAGCGGGGACAACTCTCGTAGTAATCAAAGAAGATGTTTTGGGAAAAGTATCGCGACACATTCCATCCATGATGGATTATAAAATACATATGAATAAAGGTAGTATGTTTAATACACCACCTGTATTTGCGGTATACACTTCAATGTTGACGTTGCAGTGGCTAAAAAATTTAGGAGGGATTGAAGCTATAGAAAAGGAAAATGAAAAGAAAGCTCGTTTAATGTATTCTGAAATTGATTTAAATCCATTGTTTAAAGGGTACTCTAGTAAGGTAGATCGATCCATGATGAATGCTACTTTCACATTAACTAATGATGATTTAAAAGAGACATTTGAAACAATGTGTCATAGTGCTGGTATCAATGGCATCAATGGGCATAGAAGTGTTGGTGGATATAGAGCCTCTATGTATAACGCACTACCACTCGAGAGCGTTCAAGTCTTAGTAGAAATAATGAGTGAATTAGAAAATAAAGCATAACAAATGAAAGTTTTAGCAAACGACGGTATATCTCAAAATGGCGTAGACGCCTTAACAAGAGCAAATTTTGAAGTTCTCACAACAACTGTGGCTCAAGAGCAGCTAACCAACTACATTAATGAAAATAGCATCGATGTCATCCTTGTAAGAAGTGCAACAACTGTTAGAAAAGATCTCATAGACGCATGTCCTTCAATTAAAATTATTGGTCGAGGAGGTGTTGGTATGGATAATATTGATGTTGACTATGCGCGTTCAAAGGGCATTCACGTTATCAATACACCCGCAGCATCTTCTAACTCTGTAGCTGAATTAGTATTTGCCCACCTTTATGGTGGGTCTCGATTCTTATACGATTCGAATAGAAATATGCCATTAGACGGTGATACCAAATTTAAAGCCCTCAAAAAAAGTTATGCCAAAGGAACAGAGCTAAGAGGAAAAACTTTAGGCATTATAGGTTTTGGTAGAATTGGTCGCGAAGTGGCTAAGATTGCCTTGGGTGTTGGCATGAAAGTAATCGCTAGTGATAAATTTGTAGGAGAAGCAACCATAAAAGTGGAATTTTACAATGGCCAATTTATCAATGTAAACATTGAGACGGAACCGATGGAAGAGGTTCTAAAACATTCAGATTTTATCACCCTACATGTTCCAGCTCAAAAAGACTATGTCATAGGTCAAAAACAATTGGATCTCATGAGAGAGGGATCCGGTATTATAAATGCTGCGAGAGGTGGTGTTATCGATGAAGTAGCTTTAATCGAGGCTTTAAAATCAAATAAAATTGCCTTTGCTGGTTTAGATACTTTTGAAGAAGAACCAACTCCAGCAGTTCAAGTTTTAATGAATAACAAAATATCATTGACACCTCATATTGGTGCGGCAACAAATGAAGCTCAAGATAGAATTGGAGAAGAATTGGCTTCTCAAATCATTAGTTTAATGTCTAACTAAGCATGATTACTCTTCTCTGTAAAAACAGTAGTTGTGCCCTTGATAGAAAATGAAATCACAATTGATTATCGGAAACTCACACTCAAAAAAGTTGTTCATCAAAGCATTTCTGATATGCCTTCTGACACTTATTGTCACGACGTGTAAAACGAATCAAATTCAAACAAGTAATTCTGTCGAGACAGCAGTAGCGGCTCAAGATACTATTAAAATCTCTCATGATTCTCTCACCTACGACATCATGATTATAGAACCGGGATTTGGCTCATGGCTTGAACGGATGGCAAAACCATCAGGTTATTATTCTTTAGAATTTCTTGAAGGCAGAAATCAAGTTTACGTGTCAGAATGGAATCGTCGCGTACTACAAGCTTCAGCACAATATGCACATTTGTATGAAATGCAAATTAATTACAACGTCCATTTAAAATACGGTTATGAAGTAAATTATAAGCTTTACAATTACTTTATTTATTTTCAATTACGACATGAACAACAATTATCAGGAATACTTCCCAAAATTTAATTTCAGTTGTATATTTGCAAAGAATTTAGTTTTATGCAAAAATTTAAAACACGCTGGGAAATTCAACATAATTGGCAGTTGTTTTTTCCTTTTTTAGGTACCGTCTTGCTACTTTACAGTTCGTACAAGTTGGCAGGCACTATTTTTGACAGGCAAAATCCATCTGATTTGTTTTTTTTGATAACAACGAGTCTTATTATTTACGCGCTCTTATTAAAATTCTTTCTGTTTTGTTTTAAGCGACTTGAAAATAAATGGGTTGTTACGTATCGGTGGGAAATGATTCGAATTTTTATTGTCTTTGCAATTACAGGGTCATCTTCTGTGTTTGTGAGTAAACCCGTTATGGCGTTCATAGGTATTACAAAAACGAATTTAAATGAAATCATTTATTGGATACTTTATGTGGTCATAGGTCTTATCTGTTATCAAATACTCCTGATTTCCTTTGCTTGGCTATTTGGTCAATCACTTTTTTTTAAAAATTTCTTAAAACGATTTGCAAAACGTATGGGATTTGGCAAATTTATTAAAGGCTGATTAAAAATAACAACAACACTTACAGATTACTTTTTAAGAGCTGCCTTACCAAACATTATTTGTCACACCATTATTTTAAATGTTACTGAACAACATTCTCATTATAAATAGTAATTTTTCATTCCAATAACATTTACAATTGCAGCGACGCTTGCATTTTTTTGAATCATGTTACGTCCACTTTAGATATTTCAGAAGGTCGCTTCAAACTCCAAATATGACTGGTTTTTTTTAACATTTACTTATGACAATAGAATTAATACGAATAGTAGATTTGAAATTATGAATTCAAGCGATTTTAACAAAACCAGTTGCTTTTACAATGTATGTCGCGCATGACTTGTATAGCTCGGTTTAGTTGTGCCTTACTTTTTATTCTTAGCTTCAATATGTGTCTTGATGCACAAGAAAAAAAAACTTACACAATAAAAAAGACTGATAATCCTCCAAAAATAGATGGAGTTTTAAACGATACTGCTTGGACAGCCTCAAATATAGCCACAGATTTTGTCCAGTATAATCCCGAAATGAAGGTCTCTGCTAAAGAGTATCAAAGGACAGCAGTGAAATTGACCTACGATGATAAAGCTATTTATATATCTGCCTACCTACACGATCGTCCAGAAAACATATTGAAAGTATTTTCTCCACGTGATGATTTTGGGCAAGCAGACTATTTTGGCGTGACCTTTAACCCAAACAATGATGCACAAAATAACATTAAGTTCTATGTTTTGAGCTCAGGAACTCAGGTAGATATAATCGGAGGGGCTAGTGGTCGTCGTGGCGGGGGTCCTGGTCCAAGAGGAGACAGAGGATGGAATGCTGTTTGGGACAGTTCAGTAAAATTTGTTGAAGACGGTTGGATTGTTGAAATGAAAATCCCTTACGCTGCGCTTCGCTTTGCAAATCGAGAAGATGCAACTTGGGGAATTCAATTTTTTCGCAAGTTTAGAAAAGAGGGGCTTGACTACAGTTGGAATTCCATAGACAGAACTGTGGGGAACGAAGGCCTTTATGATGGCCTTTTAAAAGGTTTAAATAATATTTCACCTCCGACAAGGCTCATGTTTTACCCATTTACTTCATTTACTGCTGTTTCAGAGAAGGGAAAGATGCCAATTAACAATGTTGGTTTTGGCATGGACTTAAAGTATGGAATAACAGAAAGTTTTACATTAGATGCAACACTTGTTCCAGATTTTAGTCAAGCTGCTTTTGATGATATTGAGTTAAACCTTGGTCCATTTGAACAACGTTTTGATGAGCAACGACAATTTTTTAAGGAAGGAATAAATTTATTTAGTAAAGGTGATTTATTTTATTCAAGACGTATTGGAAACTCCCCAATAGAGAGAAATTCTGTTGATGATGACTTAATTGAAACTGATGACGTCGTGGAAGAGGTTGTTGACAATCCAAGCAGTGTTAAGATGCTTAATGCCATAAAAATATCAGGACGTAATAAAAATGGATTGGGCATTGGTGTCTTCAACGCAATAACAGAAAAAACAGTAGCACGGATAAAAAAAACATCCTTTTCTTATGATACCAATAATCAAAAAATAGATTCTACGATTACCTACCGGAATCGAACAACTGAGCCTTTTGCTAATTATAATATCATTGTCTTGGACCAACAATTTAATCAAAATTCTTCAGTATCAGTCATCAATACCAACGTTACACGAGAGGGGTCTTTCAGAGATGCCAATGCCACAGCACTACTCATGAGCCTCACTGATAAGACAAATACTTATAACTTTAGCGGTCAAGGAAAAATAAGTGCTATCAATGAAATGTCGAACACTGACATAGGATTTGATGCTGGATTTAGTTTGCGTAAAATAAGTGGTACATTTCAATATGGATTAGAGGGTACTATTCGCGACAATTCTTATAATGTTAATGATATGGGTTTTTCGACACGTAATAATTTTAAAAGTCTTGAGACTAATTTTAGATACCAAACATTTGAGCCAAAAGGTCTGCTAAATAGCTTTAATATCCGTTTAGAAAGCGAACTAAATTGGAGGTACAGCAACAATGATTATACAGGAAATAACATAGAGATAAGCATTAATACTAGAACCAAAAGCTTAATGTATATAGGCGGAAATATTGAAGCTTCTTTAGGTGAACAAAAAGACTATTTTGAACCACGAGATCAGGAAAATGATCGATTTTACACATTTAAAAATTTTGTTGGTGGTAGAACTTATTTTTACACCAATAGTAACAAAGCCTTTTCATCAAGCGGTAATTTCAGTTATGCTACAATCATTGATAAAAATTTTGACTTCAAAGAATACCGCGTAAGGTTTGGGCCTGAATTTCGTTTCAATGATAAATTTACACTAGAATATGATATTGAATACCAACGGAAATTTGGTAGTCGAGGTTTTGTAACCCAACTAGATAACGACGATATTATATTTTCAGAAAGAAATCAAAAAACTATTGAAAACTCTATATCAGGTATCTATAATTTTAATTCTTTAAACGCACTACGGTTGTCGTTTCGTAATTATTGGTCAACAGCTACCAATGATGAGAATTTGTATTTACTCGAATTAGACGGCTCACAATCACGTGATGATAATTATACAATTACAGGCTTGGATTTAGATCCAAATAGAAACTTTAATATTTGGAATTTTGATTTGAGTTACGAATGGCAATTCGCACCAGGAAGTCAATTGGTTGCACTGTATAGAAATCAATTATTTAATTCAACATCAAAATCACAGGATTCTTTTAGTGACAGTTTAACTGACTTATTTAATGAAAACATACAACACACATTTTCAATAAAAATGGTCTATTTTTTAGATTACAACACCATGAAAGAGCTGTTTCAGAAAGATGATTCAATCCTTGCTTCCCCTTAACTGAAAGTTCTAATTTTTTATCATGACATATTATTTTGCATTATTGTTTTTTTAAGCTAAATTTCAACATATGATTCAAGCAAAAAATATTCAAAAATACTTTGATGATTTACACGTGTTAAAAGGAGTTGATTTACACATTAAGCAAGGAGAAATCGTTTCTATTGTTGGAGTTTCTGGTGCAGGTAAAACAACTTTATTGCAAATTTTAGGAACTTTGGATCAGGTTTCTAATTCGAACGATGCTTCACTTACAATTAATAATACCGCTGTAAATACATTGGGAGAAAAAGAATTGTCCAAGTTTAGAAATGAAACACTTGGGTTTATTTTTCAATTTCATCAATTATTACCTGAGTTTAGTGCGATAGAAAATGTGTGCCTTCCTGCTTTCATTAAAGGGACGGATAAGTTTAAAGCAGAGTCTAAAGCAAAAGAATTACTTGATTTTTTAGGATTATCATCTAGATATAATCATAAACCAAATGAACTCTCAGGGGGTGAACAACAACGTGTCGCTGTGGCAAGAGCTTTAATAAATAATCCTAAAATCATATTTGCAGATGAACCATCAGGCAACTTGGATAGTGAATCTGCAGAAAATTTACACAATCTGTTTTTTAAACTTCGTGACACATTTGGACAAACATTCGTCATCGTTACCCACAATCGTGAATTAGCGGATATGGCTGATAGAAAACTAACAATGTTAGATGGCACTATTCTAAATGACTAGTCTCGTTGCACAACTTACGAAAACTGAACTCAAAGATTTTCTTGATGAGAAGACCGTAAAATACAATAACATTAAATTTATTGAAAGTGATCCGATTCAAATTCCTCATGAATTTACAGTGAAAGAGGATATTGAAATAGCTGCTTTTCTTGTTGCCACTATCGCTTGGGGAAACAGAAAAAGCATCATCAAAAGTTCACTAAAAATGATGGAACTGTTAGAACAAGCTCCTCATGATTTTATAATGAACTACCAAGCTAAAGATTTGGAAAAGTTGTATCCTTTTGTTCATAGGACTTTTAATGGTACAGACTTTATACAATTTATTAAATGCTTGCGTCATATATATAGCAAACATGGAGGATTAGAAGCTGTTTTTTCAAAATTTGCAGACAAACATTCATTACAAGTGAGCATTCATCATTTTAAACAAGTGTTTTTTGAACTTCCGCATCAAAAAAGAACAGAAAAACATATCAGTGACCCCTTCAAAAACTCAGCAGCCAAAAGGATTAATATGTTTTTAAGATGGATGGTAAGACAAGACGTAACCGGTGTTGACTTTGGTATTTGGACTAGCCTCTCTCCTAGCCAATTGTCTTGTCCACTAGATATACATTCTGGTAATGTAGCCAGAAAACTCAAGCTTATTAAACGAAAACAAAATGATGCGAAAGCGTTGCAAGAATTAGATATTTCTCTTAGGGAATTTGACTCAAATGATCCTGTAAAATATGATTTTGCATTGTTTGGATTGGGTGTGTTTGAAGGATTCTAATGTTTATTAACCTCATACCTTTGCGCAAAATAGCATTTGAATCATCTACAAAAATGTAGTGTATTACGAGCATGTTCTTGTGACTTATTATTAAGAAAAAATCTAATTTTTTTGCTTTGCATCAGTGATCTCTTTGGCAAAAAATTTAATATTCATAGATTTATAAATGATGTACATGAACAATTAGTAATTTTTTCATATTATTTATTAAAATCATTTACCTTTAAACCTATTAAACATCAAAAACATGCACTCATGAAGAAATTTATCTTTCTATTCGTTTTCGGAACTTTCGTTTCTTACACCCAAAATCGCACAATTCCTGTTGATACGATGGTTGTAACAACCCATAATATTACTGTCAAAGGTCAAAATTTTTCCTACACCGCTGAAACTGGTATGCAGCCGGTATGGAATGAACAAGGAGTACCACATGCTTCTCTTTATTACACCTATTACACGAGAAATAATATAAAAAACATAGGAAATAGGCCTTTAATTATTTCTTTTAATGGAGGACCAGGCTCTGCCTCTGTCTGGATGCATATGGCTTATACGGGACCTAGAATATTAAATATTGATGCTGAAGGCAATCCCGTGCAACCTTATGGATTTAAAAGTAATCCAAATTCGATTATTGATGTGGCTGATATTGTTTTTGTCAACCCTGTTAATACCGGTTATTCAAGAATGATTCCAAATGATAAAGGAGAAATGCCAGATAAAAAATTATTTTTTGGGATTAATGCAGACATCAAGTATTTAGCCGAATGGGTTAATACCTTTGTCTCTCGTCATAACCGTTGGGAATCTCCAAAATACATCATCGGTGAAAGCTATGGAGGCACCAGAGTTATGGGCTTATCAAATGAACTACAAAGTTCTCAATGGATGTACTTAAATGGTGTCATCTTAGTGTCACCGGCAGATTATAATGCCTATAATACAGATGGTCAACCTGAGTATAATGCTCTTGATTTACCTTATAAAGCTGCAGCTGCTTGGTATCATAATATGTTACCATCTCATCTCCAAAATAAAGATTTAACTGACATGTTACCTGAGGTCGAAGATTATGCGATAAACAAATTAATGCCTGCGATTGCTAAAGGAGGATTCATTTCAGAGGAAGAACGTGAAAGTGTGGCTGAAAAGTACGCTGAATATACAGGTTTAAGTAAAAAAGCAATTTTACAGCATAATTTAGTAGTTCCAAATAATTTTTTCTGGAAAGACTTGTTACGAGATAAAACCGGTCAAACCTTAGGACGCTTAGATTCGAGATATTTAGGTGTTGACAAGACTGAAATTGGTATTCGTCCGGATTACAGCCCAGAACTGACATCATGGTTGCATTCATTTACACCAGCGATAAATCATTACATAAAAAAGGAATTGAAATTTGATACTGATGTCAAATACAATATGTTTGGTCCTGTTCATCCTTGGGATAACAACAACAATACAACGCGGGATGACTTGAGAAAAGCCATGGCAACAAACCCCTATTTACATGTGCTTAATCAATCCGGTTATTACGATGGAGCCACTACTTACTTTACAGCAAAATATACGCTTTCTCAAATTGACCCTAGTAGTAAAATGAAAAATCGTATGATTTTTAAAGGCTACAGAAGTGGTCATATGATGTATTTAAGAAATGAAGATTTGATTAGTGCAAACGAAGATTTACGAGATTTTCTTAAAATATCAGCTGCAAATGGTAAGCCTGCGAAATATTAGCTTTTACGGAAAGCTTTCAATATGGTTATGTGTTGGAAGCTTTCTTATCTTTAATTCTTGCGTGTCAACACCTCACAAAAAATTAATTACCCTCGAGGTTCCAACTTTAGGAATTAATAACTCTGAGCCCTATTTGCATCATTCAGAAACAGGTGATTTATACCTTAGTTGGGTTGAAAATGATGAAACCAATAAAAGTGCTTTGCGATTTTCAAAAATCACAAACAATGGTTGGTCTTTACCTAATTTAATTGCTAAAGGTGATATGTGGTTTGTCAATTGGGCTGATTTCCC
>Ga0102826_1000477_pt1 | contig 10708 bp, 10 predicted proteins | sample ColrivemetaGS737_FD_84972 | JGI IMG/M metagenome (GOLD analysis project Ga0102826, IMG submission 84972) | Estuarine microbial communities from the Columbia River estuary - metaG S.737 | ecosystem: Environmental > Aquatic > Marine > Intertidal zone > Estuary | place: USA: Columbia River Estuary...
ACAGGAATTCTTCGAATGTTAAAGTTTTTATTATCAATACCAATCAGAGCTTCTTTGTTTTGAATAAATGAACTTGGTAATCCGTAAGAAACATAACTATCAGTCGCATCTAAAAAAATAGTATCGTTATCAATAACTGCTGCAGTAATCATATGATTATCAACCATAGGAGTAGGAACCTCCCTGTAAGAATATGGACGATCTCTTGTACCAATCCATGCGCGGTATGATTCAATGTCGACATGATTTAGCATTTCATACAACAAATTTGCCATATCCTTACAATCTCCATAACGCTTTTCAACAACACTTGACGAACTCCTTGGAATAAATCCTCCTAGGCCATCTTCAAAAGCGACGTAAGTGATGTTATCTTGAACCCAATTAAATATGGCTTCTGCTTTGTCATGCTTGTCAGTGTAACCGTTTGAAATGTTTTCAGCGATGTCATGAACTTTTTTGAGATTATTTTCAGTGATATTATTTACCAAAGAATCGTACCATTTATAGAGATCCTTCACGTCATTTAATACTGAAGTAATGTCTCCATTTTTGTCATAACTTTTTATGTGCAAAATTATATGAGGTAAGTAATACAATAATGATTCACTTTGCTCTTCACCTTGGAAACCATCGATATTGTTTAAAGTCCATGTGTATACAATACGATTTAATTTATGCTCTTTTTTAAATTCAATTGGAAAATTTTTGGTATGGAATGTCTTGTAACCTATGGAAATGTTATCAGGAAATTCAATAGATAGTTTTGTGCTGAGAGTTGGGACAAAAGAGCCAAATTGGAATAGGCCAAGAAACCGAGGGTCAGAAATAATTTCTTGATATTCTAAATGAGTCTCAGCACCTGCCTTTACTGCCGGGAATGTAAAATTTTTAGTTTGTTGATCACTATAAAAAACTCCATTTTCAAATGTGTGTTTTGTTTCGATATAATCCACATTAATTTTTTTGTTTTCTAATGGCAAATATGTAAAAGCTTTGATGTCTTTAATGGTAGAAAAACTATTAAAACTTAAGACCTCGTTTGCAAAATAAAGTTTTTTTGATGTTAGAAACTTACCTTGTTCAGTCACTGATTTTATGATGTTAAATTCACCATCCACCAAATTAATATTGAAGTGATTATGGCGTTTTAAGAATATAAAATCTTCATTGTCAAAATTTTGGGAAAGCATGATAATGGGGAAAAGAAGCCAAAAAGATATAGTAAGGTTTTTCATCAAATTTTATTTTCAATCAAAGATATTTATTTGCTAAAATTAATTAACTTAAAAATGTTAAAAATAGTATATTTTTGATACTTAATGTTTGATGCAAAAATGATTCCAGGATATAAAAAGGTTCATAATAAATTTAAATTAAACAATATCCATTATGATTATGATTCACTTCAAGAGGTGGCTTATAGTTTTGTGAAAGAAGGGTGTTCTCATGAAAAGGAGTTTGGAATGTTTCTCTTAGATTGGTTAGATTCAAATACCTATGTAAATGTCAAGACATCTGGATCAACCGGTTCCCCAAAAATTATTAAGTTAAATAAGCAAGCGATGGTTCGTTCCGCCATTGAGACAGGTGATTTTTTTAAACTCATGCCTAGTGATTCATCATTATTGTGCTTGTCTTCTCAATACATTGCTGGAAAAATGATGATTGTAAGAGCCCTTATATTAGGATTGCAGTTAGATTTAATTAAACCAACTTCAAGGCCTTTAGATGTTTTGAATAAATCGTACGATTTTATACCAATGGTGCCAATTCAATTACAAAATAGTTTAGATCAACTTCATCATGTCAAAAAAATCATTGTTGGTGGGGCTAAAGTGTCATTTAGCCTGATTCAAAAGTTACAATCAATATCACCATTAATTTATGAGACTTATGGAATGTCTGAAACAATCACTCATATTGCAGTAAAAAAATTAAATCATAATAAGTCATCGAAGCAACAATTTACATTTTTTACCCTCCCCAATGTCGCTATTTCTCAGGACGAAAGAGGTTGTTTGGTCATTGATGCCCCACATTTAAAGGTGAATTCTTTAGTTACGAATGATCTTGTGAAAATTTATTCGGAAAACTCTTTTGAGTTGTTAGGTCGTATCGATAACGTAATTAATTCAGGGGGAATTAAAATTTTTCCAGAACAAATTGAAAAGCAACTCAGTAGACATATTGATACAGATTTTTTTATCACGTCTAGAAAAAATCAAGCGTTAGGAGAAGAGATTATTTTACTAATCGAAGGAGATCAGCGTGATTTGTCTAAAAATTTATTTGAAAACCTCAAAAAATTCGAAATTCCTAAAAGAGTTTTGTTTATACATACGTTCTTTCGTTTGTCATCAGGTAAAATTGACAGAATTAGGAATCGTTTAACAATACTGTAAAGTAAGATCTTTGGTATAATAATATTTGGAATAATTAGCAAACAAGTGTCGTGTCATTATGTTTGAAAAAATATTTATTTTTACCACTTTACATTAAATACATACATTATGAGAACACTGATTTTATTCTTGTTATTTACGATACATTTAAATGCGCAACGAATATTACCTGAACAGCAGCGAGCTCAGGTAGTCGATGAAATACTATCTGATAGATTTAATAATCTATTGCCTCAATTAATGGATCGAGCTAAAATTGATATGTGGGTTATTATATCTCGGGAGTATAATGAAGATCCGGTTCTTAAGACCATGTTGCCTGCAACATGGCTTAACGCAAGACGTCGAACAATTTTAGTTTTTTACCGAGATAAAGAAAACAATTCTATTGATAAGCTAGCAGTGGCTCGTTATAATTTCGGTGAAAATATTCTTTCTGCATGGGATAAAGACAAAGAACCTAACCAATGGAAACGATTAATACAACTCATTGATGAACGAAATCCAAAAACAATAGGATTAAATTATTCAAAACATTTTAACATTGCCGATGGTATTGATAAAACTGATTATGACGAATTCATGAGTTTCCTTCCAAAAAAGCATCAATTAAAAGTAGTATCGGCTCAAAAATTGGCTACAAGTTGGATAGAAACAAGGACAGACCGAGAAATGATGTTGTATTCTCAGTTAGTGGACATCACCCATGATATTATTGCAGAAGCTTTTTCAGAAAAAGTAATTACACCAGGTGTTACCACAACCACAGATGTAGAGTGGTGGATGCGGGATAGAGTAACTAAGCTAGGATTAGAAACATGGTTTCATCCTACTGTTGATGTGCAAAGATCTTCCAATCAAAATAAAGACCATTTATATGCTTTTTCAGATAGGCCGAACGATATGATAATTTTACCCGGGGATTTAATTCATTGTGATTTTGGTATAACATATTTGAGACTAAATACTGATTGTCAAGAGTTAGCTTATGTTCTTCAACCAAATGAAAATGATGCACCTATTTATTTAAGAAAAGCCTTGTTTAAGGGGAATCAAGTTCAAGATTTTTTAACTAACAATTTTGAAGTTGGAAGATCCGGTAACGCTATTTTATTACAGAGTCTCAACGATGCTCGGAATGCCGGTCTCAAACCTTCAATTTATACGCATCCTTTAGGGAGTTATGGACACTCATCTGGTCCAACTATTGGTATGTGGGATGCCCAGGGTGGGGTTCCTGGAAATGGTGATTATCCATTATATCCAAATACCGTTTATGCAATTGAGTTAAATACAACAGTAGTCATTCCTGAATGGCAGCGCGAGATTCGAATTATGTTGGAGGAGGCAGGATATTTTGGAGAAAAAGGATTTAGATACGTCAATGGGAGACAAACACAATTGTTACTTATACCAAGAAAAAAGCAGCAATTAGGTAATTAGATTAATCATTAATTTTCAAAATGTTTAATTGAATAATTAGTAACTTTGTACTCTAATTAATAAAGACTGAAATAAGCATTATATGAGGAGGATTGTATTATTTTTATTGTTGGGAGTCTAGTGTGGTAATGAAATTATTGCTCAACAATTAAATCAAGTTCAAAGAGGTCAAAGGGGCTACGTGCCTCAGATGCGATTGAATGAGGACACCTATATTGATTTAGTTGATCCATATGCAGAAGTTGATAAGATGATGCCAAAATGTGTCACCGAGCTCAACCTTGATGCCTTTGAGCAAGAAATTATGAAAGCAATGCTCTTGAAAAAATTTGAAAGCTCTAATGCAATTCTCTCTGATGAGAAAAATTTACGAGCGGATAGGAAAAAAAAATTGGATGCATTAAATAAGGAATTCTTAAAGGAATTGCGAACTATTCTAAGTTCAGAGGAAGTAGATATATTTAATGCGATTGATTTCTCAGAGTCAAAAATTGAGAAAAAGCGAAGAAAAAAGAAAAAGAAAAATAAAAGGAACTAGTATACTTTCTTCTTACACATTCTGTAAAAATTTAAGTCAAGCTCCGTTTTTGACATGTAATAATTGAAATAGGTCTTATTATACTTGAATAACACCTAGGTTAAAATCTTTTTTTATTGGGGCATGATTAGCCGCTTCAATTCCTAGGTTTATCCAAGTACGTGTTTCTAAAGGATCAATGATAGCATCAGTCCACAATCTTGCGGCCGCATAATAAGGTGATGTTTGCTCGTCATACTTGTCTTTAATTTTATGAAAAAGCTCAGTTTCCTTTTCAATAGTGATTTGTTCGCCTTTTTTTTCTAGTGAAGCCTTTTCAATTTGTAAGAGTACTTTTGCAGCTGAATCACCACTCATAACAGCTAATTTTGCACTAGGCCATGCTGCAATAAACCTCGGGTCATATGCTTTTCCGCACATAGCGTAATTTCCTGCACCATAACTATTACCAATTATAATCGTAAATTTAGGAACAACACTGTTACTTACTGCATTTACCATTTTAGCACCGTCCTTAATGATACCACTGTGCTCACTTTTACTTCCAACCATAAAACCAGTAACATCCTGTAAAAAAACCAATGGAATTTTTTTCTGATTACAATTAGCAATAAAGCGTGTTGCTTTGTCAGCACTGTCATTATATATAACTCCTCCAAACTGCATTTCACTTGATTTTGACTTAGATTTAGTTGTTTTGACTAATTTTCTTTGGTTGGCTACAATTCCAACTGCCCATCCTTCTATTCTTGCATAAGCTGTAATAATAGTTTTACCATAGCCAGCTTTATATTCGTCATATTCAGAGTTATCTACTAAACACTTTAGTATCTCATACATGTCATATTGTTCTGAGCGAGATTTAGGTAAAAGACCATAAATATCATTTTGATTTTTCTTTGGTGCTGCAGCGGCAATCTTGTTAAAGCCTGCCTTATCGTAATCTCCAATTTTAGACATGATACTTTTAATAGTATCCAATCCATCTTTATCATTTTCAGCTTTATAATCAGTGACTCCACTAATTTCGCAGTGCGTTGTGGCTCCTCCTAAAGTTTCATTATCTATGGACTCACCGACAGCAGCTTTCACTAAATAACTTCCGGCTAGAAAGATACTCCCCGTTTTATTTATAATAATTGATTCATCGCTCATGACGGGTAAATAAGCACCCCCTGCTACACAACTTCCCATTATACATGCAATTTGAGTGATACCCATACTGCTCATAATGGCATTATTTCTAAAAATACGACCAAAATGTTCTTTGTCAGGAAAAATCTGATCTTGCATTGGTAAATAAACACCTGCACTGTCAACGAGGTAAATGATGGGCAAGTTATTTTCTATAGCAATTTCTTGTGCTCTTAAATTCTTTTTTCCTGTTATCGGAAACCAGGCTCCTGCTTTAACAGTTGCGTCGTTTGCGACAATGACACACTGCCTGCCTTTCACAAATCCAATTTTCACAATCACACCACCTGACGGACAACCCCCATGCTCTTGATACATATCACTACCGGCAAATCCACCAATTTCAATATGTGTTGACTTACTATCCAAGAGGTAGTCAATACGTTCACGTGCTGTCATTTTACCTTTTGCGTGTTGATTTTCAATACGTTTTTTACCTCCACCGAGTTTTATTTTAGCAAAGCGTTTTGTTAACTCTGACACTAAAAGTTTATTGTAGTCTTCGTTTTTATTGAAGTTGATGTTCATCTTTGATTTTGTTTATGCTAAAATACAAAAGTTGCGTCTGCTATTACAGATTCAGTTTAGTATTTATATATTACATGGAAGTATATTCCTAGGAATATAGTATGAATTTTATTTATATTTGTATGTATAACAAACATTTCGCTCAGCGAGGGTGATTAAAACCATAAAAAGTTTATGAAAAAAATATTAGTATTTGCAGGAAGCAATAGTCTTAATTCTATCAATAAAAAGTTTGCTGTTTTCGCTGCAGGTAAACTTAACGATGTTACCTTAGAAATTGTAGATTTAAATAATTTTCAATTACCCACATTTGGGATTGATCTTGAACTATCACAAGGAATCCCTGATAACGCTATGTTATTTTTAGAAAAAATTAAATCATCGCAAGGTATTGTTTTGTCATTGGCAGAGCACAACGGATCTTACACCTCAGTCTTTAAAAATCTAATGGATTGGATGTCAAGAATTGATGGTAAATTATGGAGTAATATTCCGATGCTACTTTTAGCAACTTCTCCTGGAGGTAGAGGAGGTAGTTCTGTAATGAGTGCAGCAAAGGAAAGATTTCAATACATGGGAGGGAATGTTGTAGCTGACTTTTCATTTCCTTTTTTTGAAGAGAATTTTTCAAAATTAGGATTAAAAGATGATGTGTTGTCTTCGCAGTTTCAAGAAGCTATAAATACATTTAATTCTAAATTGTAATGGGAGATTTATCTCGCGATATTAATTCTAAATCTCAAAGCCCTAAACAAAAGGCTGTAATTAATATTTTGTATACGGCTAATTGGGTCCATAGCAAACAAATTATGTTTTTTAAGCAGTTCGGAATATCACCACAGCAATTCAATGTTTTGAGAATTTTGCGTGGTGCCAAAGCCCCGTTAAAAGTTCAAACTATCAAAAAAAGAATGATAGAAAGAGCGCCCAATGTTACAAGATTAATGGATAAATTATTTTCAAAAGGTTTAATTGATCGTATTTCTTGTAAACATGATCGTCGTGTTGTTCACATTGTAATTACAGCCAAGGGCCTTCATTTACTCAAAGTGATTTCTCGAAATATGAAAGAAGATACTTTAGAAAACCTTGATGATGAAGAAGCCTTAATTCTTAGTGATCTACTTGATAAGATACGGTAAAAGCCACTGAAGTCTAATCTCTAGAACGATAATAATAATTCAATAATGAAAACAGTTACACATTATTCTGACAGCCGAGGTCATGTGAATCATGGCTGGTTGCAAGCACGCCATTCATTTAGTTTTGCATCATTTTACAATGCAGATAGAATGAATTTTGGTGCTTTACGAGTACTCAATGATGACATTATTGCTCCTAATATGGGTTTTGGTGCGCATCCTCACGATAACATGGAAATTATTACAATTCCATTAACTGGCGCATTGAAGCATCGCGATTCCTTAGCAAATCAGTGGCAATCAGTCCTGCCAGGTGAAGTTCAAATTATGTCAGCAGGTAAGGGGATTGAACACTCAGAAATGAATGCATCAACTGAAACAGAATTAAAGCTCTTTCAAATTTGGATTATTCCAAATAAAAGAGACATCAATCCAAGATATGATCAAAAGTTTTTTTTTGATAGAGACCGTCATAATAAGTTTCAAACGCTCGTGTCATCATATGATGATGACGATACAGAAAGTTTGAAGATTTACCAAGATGTAAGATTATCCCGGATAAGCTTAGATAAAGGACTTAGTGTGGAGTACTTTTTAAAGAGTAAATGTCACGGGGTGTATGTTATGACTATTGATGGAGTTTCTTTAATCAATAACACGATATTAAAAAAACGAGATGCTATAGGTGTATCAGAAATTAATAGTTTTAAAATAGTAGCACAAGAATCTTCAGATATGCTTTTAATTGAAGTTCCAATGAGTTAACCTAACATCAGAGAAATAAAAAAGCGTCTAGTGAAAGAGTGCTATTATTACTAAAAATACGATATTTGTAATACAACTAACTAATGAAAGACAAACCATATGGGAATGAACAAAAATACGGTGTTAGCTTGGGCTACAACCATTATGATTTTAGTAGGATTAGGATTAATAGGATTAGGTGCATTTAGGTATAACGAAGTTGCAGGTTGGGGTTTTGCCTCAGTAGGAATCGGTTTTTTTGCCATTGCTTGGGTGTTTAACGCTTTAAAAGGCCGCGTATAATGAGTGACGATAAAAAAGTAATTTTTTCAATGTCTGGCCTAACCAAGACATTTTCAGGAGCTAACACGCCAGTGTTAAAAAATATTTATCTAAGTTTTTTTTATGGTGCGAAAATTGGCATTCTAGGACTCAACGGGTCTGGTAAATCTACTCTCTTAAAAATTATTGCAGGCAGAGATAACAATTATCGTGGTGATATTACATTTTCACAAGATTATTCTGTTGGTTTATTAGAACAAGAGCCAAAACTCGATGATGATAAAACAGTTATGGATGTGGTAAAAGAAGGTGTTTCTAAAACAGTAGCAATTCTGGAAGAATATCATGCTATTAGTGATCAATTTTGTTTGGAGGAAGTGTACAGCGACGCTGATAAAATGGAAAAGCTAATGAACCGTCAAGCAGAATTACAAGACCAAATAGATGCTGTAAATGCTTGGGAATTGGATACTAAATTAGAAATAGCAATGGATGCATTAAGGACGCCAGCTGCTGATAAAAAAATCGGTTTATTGTCAGGTGGGGAACGTCGTAGAGTAGCTTTGTGTCGTTTGCTGCTGCAGCAACCTGATGTTTTATTATTAGACGAGCCGACCAATCATTTGGATGCTGAATCTGTACATTGGTTAGAGCACCATTTAGCACAGTATAAAGGAACGGTCATTGCGGTAACTCACGACCGGTATTTTTTAGATAATGTTGCAGGATGGATATTAGAATTGGATCGAGGTGAGGGCATCCCATGGAAAGGAAATTATTCATCGTGGTTAGATCAAAAATCTAAACGTATGGCTCAAGAAAGTAAATCGGCGTCAAAAAGACAAAAGACTTTAGAAAGAGAACTTGAGTGGGTTCGTCAAGGTCCTAAAGGCCGACAAACTAAACAAAAAGCACGATTAAAAAATTATGATAAGTTGATGAATCAAGATCAGAAACAACTTGATGAGAAACTTGAAATATATATTCCTAATGGTCCGCGACTCGGGACAAACGTCATTGAGTCTATCAATGTCAGTAAGGCTTATGCAGATAAATTATTATATGAAAATTTAAATTTCAACTTGCCGCAAGCGGGAATTGTTGGAGTGATTGGACCTAATGGTGCAGGGAAAACGACTATTTTTAAAATGATTATGGGAGAAGAAGTTCCTGATCAAGGAGAATTTAAGTTAGGAGATACTGCAAAAATCGCTTACGTTGATCAAAAGCATTCAAATATTGATCCAAATAAAACTATTTGGCAAAATTTTAGTGATGAACAAGAATTAATTATGATGGGAGGAAAACAAGTCAACTCTCGTGCATATTTGAGCAGATTTAATTTTTCTGGTAATGAGCAAAATAAAGAAGTCAAATTGCTGTCAGGGGGTGAGCGAAATCGATTATATCTAGCGATGACATTAAAGGAGGAAGGTAATGTTTTGCTTCTCGATGAGCCAACGAATGATTTGGATGTGAACACATTAAGAGCATTAGAGGAAGGTTTAGAAAATTTTGCTGGTTGTGCTGTGGTCATTAGTCACGACCGTTGGTTTTTAGATCGAATATGTACGCATATTTTAGCTTTTGAGGGCAACTCAGAAGTATACTTTTTTGAAGGAAGTTACAGTGAATATGAGGAGAACAAGAAAAAGCGTCTGGGAGGTGATTTACAACCAAAGCGCTTGAAGTATAAAAAATTAACAAGATAGCACGAGACGCACATGCGCACTAGAAGCCAATTAATTATTATTACATAATAATTAATACAGGTGTCCCTCTGTAAAATCTCGATAAACTTCTTTTTTCTTTACTGACTTTTTAGTGAGTATTTTATTTTCTGATTTTAATTTAAGGGTTTTAAAAACACCTACAATAAGTAGGACAAGAAAAAAAAGCACTACAATTATTAAAGCAATAATCACATTGCTTTGACTCATAGAAATATAGTGAAAAGCCATAGTTTTAAAAACATATTTGTTATTATCGGGATGAATGCAAATATAAGTAATTTTTGATAATACTAAATTTATATATTAAAAGATTAAAAAATTGACTATTTACAAGAGTTTAACATCCAAATTAGTTTTTGATTCGTATAATAAGAAACGTGTCAATAAAGTATAATAAATAGATGAAAAAGAGATTATCAATGATGGAAAATAATACAGCAAATAAAAACAATAAAATAAAAATAATATTACTAGTCACCCTAATTCTCCTAATTGGAACAGGATTTTACACCTTTAACCTTTACAATAGCAACATAGAAACTCAGGGGCAATTAATGGCTGAAAAGGAACTTGTCTTAAAAGACTTAAATAACATGGCTAAACAATATGATGTTGCCATCCAAAACAATGAAGTTGCCAATAATAAATTAATTCAAGCTCGAGAACGCATAGAAGGTTTGATGGATTCATTAAAGATAT
>Ga0102826_1000523_pt1 | contig 10281 bp, 9 predicted proteins | sample ColrivemetaGS737_FD_84972 | JGI IMG/M metagenome (GOLD analysis project Ga0102826, IMG submission 84972) | Estuarine microbial communities from the Columbia River estuary - metaG S.737 | ecosystem: Environmental > Aquatic > Marine > Intertidal zone > Estuary | place: USA: Columbia River Estuary...
AACGCCCGTTTCAAGCGCCGCCTCGACCATTTTGTTCATCGCCCGCCCCATCAGACAGACCGAACGCCCCGCACGGCGGGCCGATTCTGCCAAGGTTTTAACCCTTGCGACATTGCTGGCAAAGGTGGTGGCCACCACTAATTGATCGGCGGATGCCACCAATTGTGTGATATTGTCGCCCAAAGTTGCCTCAGACCGTCCCGGCGCCAAAGAGAACACATTGGTACTATCACAGATCAAAGCCTTGACGCCTGGTTTGGCAATCTCGCCCCAAAGGACAGGATCCCAACCTTCACCAACCAAAGGTGTCTCGTCCAATTTGAAATCGCCCGTATGCACAATGCGCCCCTCTGGCGTGTCGATCACCAGACCCGAACTTTCAGGAATAGAATGGCTAATCGGCAGGAACCCCACCTTAAACGGCCCCAATGCCACTTGATCTGGCCAAGCGCTCATGACTGTCACCGCATTGGCGGCAACCCCATGCTCTTCCAGCTTGCGCCTGGCAATATTGGCGGTGAATGCGCGGGTGTAGATGGGCGCACCCAGACGGGCATAGGTATGGCCAACAGCGCCCACATGGTCTTCATGTGCATGGGTGATAAACACGCCATCAATGCGGTCTTTGCGCGCCTCAAGCCAGGCAATATCCGGAATGATCAAATCAACCCCGGGTGAGTTGTCCATATCTGGAAACGTCACACCAAGATCAACGACAATCAGGCGCTCTTTATCGCGCGGTCCGTACCCGTAGACATAACAATTCATTCCCACCTCTCCGGCGCCGCCGAGAGGGAGATACATTAAACGTTTTTGGCTCATCAAATTTCCTTATTGAATTGATGGATCACGGTGAGACCGTGCATTGTAAGCTCATCTTCGAACGCGTCGAACAAATGAACTGATTGTTGGAACAGTGGCGCAAGGCCACCGGTAGAGATGACTTTCATCGGCTTGCCATGTTCAGCTTTGATCTGATCACAGATTTCCCGCACAAGACCAACATAGCCCCAGAACACGCCCGATTGCATGCAGGCCACCGTATTGGTGCCAATCACCGATGAAGGCCTTGAAATATCCACATGTGGCAAAGCGGCTGCCGCTTGGTGCAATGCTTCAAGGCTGAGGTTCACCCCCGGCGCAATAGAGCCGCCGATATAGGCGCCATCGCTGTCTACCACATCAAAGGTGGTGGCTGTCCCAAAATCTACGATTATGAGATCCCCACCAAACAGATCATGTCCCGCGACGGAATTGACCAACCGATCCGGCCCGACCGCCGTGCCCGCATCGACACGCACGTCAATCGGAAGCTGGCAATCCGTGCGCCCAACCACCAGCGGCCGCGTGCCAAAATATTTATCCGCCAGCACCCTGAGGTTAAACACCACCCGCGGCACTGTCGACGAAATCACCATCTCATCGATGTCGCTGGCTATGCCATCTAGGGTCATCAAAGTATTGAGCCAGACAAAATACTGGTCCGCTGTGCGTTTATGAGAGGTGGCAATCCGCCAGTTGGCGATGAACTGCGTGCCATCCCAAATAGAGAACACTGTATTGGTATTTCCGCAGTCAATCGCGAGTAGCATCTGGATAGGCCCTAAAAATAGATATCAGCGGCTGGTATGACCCTCTTGCCGCCCGCCGTCAACAGCAGCAAATTGCCCTGCGCATCCAGCCCCTCAAAGCGGCCGATGATCTCCTCTCGCCCTGTGCGTGCGGTGATTTCTTCACCCAAACGGGCCGCGTGCGCGGTCCATTCGGCGCGAATCTCAGCAAAGCCTTGCTGCTGCAAAACCGCCTCGACCGCTGCAAATTCTGCCGCAAGGATTGCAAGAAAGGCTTCGGGGGCAAGGCTTTCGCCGGTCACATCCGCCACGCCGATTGGCGGGAAACTGGCTTGTGCAACATCTTGAGGTGCAGGCCCGAGGTTCACACCGATCCCAATGGTCAAACGGTCCACCAGCTGGCCAGACCCAGAGGATTCAAGCAAAATTCCAGCCACTTTCCCACCATTGAGCAAAACATCATTTGGCCATTTCTGAGCCAAGGCCCCCGCGCCCACCAGGCTGGACAAGGCACGCCGCAAGGCGCAGGCAGCCACGAAGGAGCGTTGCGCGGCCTCTGCGGGGGTGCAACGGGGCTGCATGACCAAACTGGCCGCAAAGGCCCCAGCGGGACATAACCAATTGCGTCCCTGCCGTCCCCGGGCTTTGCTCTGCGTTCCAGCCAAAATCCAATGCGGAAAACCCTGCGCCCCATCATAACTGCGGGCCAAATCCATTGTGGATCCAGCCCGCGCATGAAAACTGGCGTTGACGCCAGAGGGAAACTTAATTTGCAAGAGACTCCGCCGCCAATTGCGCCAATGGCTCAATGCCAAACAGGCTGAAGGCCGCACCGACAGTGATCACAGCGGTGGAGGCCACCAAAATCACAGTCAGCATACGCGGCGTCTGCGTATCAAGTGGCTCACTCTCCGCGCCAAAATACATGAAATAAACGATGCGGATGTAATAATAGGCGCCAATCACAGAGGCCACGACCCCGGCAATGGCGAGCCAGGCCATATTGGCCTCATAGGCGGCGCGCAGCACATAGAATTTGCCGAAGAACCCAACCATCGGGGGAACCCCAGCCATAGAGAACATGATGAATACGACACAAAGCGCTCTTAAAGGTTGGTATTTTGACAGCATGCTGAGGGAGGCAATATCACTCACAGGCCGGCCGTCACGCTCCATAGAGAGGATTAGGGCGAACATGCCGATGTTCATGGAGATATAAATCGCCATATAGATCAGCATGGCTTGTACGCCGAACACGGTGCCCGCGGCCAACCCCATCAAAGCAAACCCCATATGCGCGATTGAGGAATAGGCCATCAGACGTTTGATGTCTTTTTGCCCAATCGCCGCCACAGCACCAAGGAACATAGAAAACACCGACAGAACCGCCACAACCTGTTGCCAATCTGCGGTCACGCCGCCGAATGCATCATGCACGACACGAGCAAATAGCCCCATGGCCGCCATCTTTGGCGCCGTGGCAAAAAAGGCGGTGACAGGGGTTGGCGCCCCTTCATAAACATCCGGCGCCCACATGTGAAATGGTGCGGCGGAAACCTTGAAGCCCATGCCGGCGATCACAAAGACCAGGCCCAGGAGCAAGCCGATGGACAGATCCCCACCGCTTGTTGCGGCCATAATCCCGGAAAATTCAACCGTTCCGGCAAACCCATAGACCAAAGAGGTGCCATAGAGCAGGAGACCAGAGGACAAAGCCCCCAGCACAAAATATTTCAACCCGGCTTCGGTGGATTTAGCACTGTCCCTTCGGAAGGCCGCGATCACATAGAGGGCCAAAGATTGCAGCTCTAACCCCATATAGAGGGTCAAAAGGCTGCCAGCGGAGACCATCACCATCATGCCCACAACCGAAAGCGCCACCAAAAGGGGATATTCGAACTTCAGCATATCATGCTTGGCCGCGTAATCTTGGCCCATCACCAGAACCAAAGCCGCGGACAGTAAGATCACAATCTTGCAAAATCGCGCAAAACTGTCATCCATGAACATCCCGCCAAAGGAGGCCGTGCCGGTTGGCGTGCCCATCGCCAAGATCAGCGCCAGAAACAAAAACGCACCGCTGGTCAACCAAATCGAGAGCACGGCATGGCGATCCTTGCCCGTATAAACGAAAACAACCAAAGCCAGCATCGCATAGAGCGACAGAAGAACCTCAGGTAGAACAGTCGTGAAATCTGAAGCGATCATGTTCCAAAATTCCCCTTTAATGGGACGCAGTGGATGCGGCCGAACTCACAATGCCGTGAGCGGCCACATTGCTGTGATAGGTTTCAACCAAAGCCGCAACCGACGGCCCAATGATGTCAAGGATGAGCGCGGGATAAACGCCCAGGATCAGCGTCATCGCCACGAGAGGGGCAAAGATCATCTTCTCACGCGGTGCCATATCGGTAATGGATTTCAAGCTCTCCTTGATCAAATCCCCCAAAACCACGCGGCGATACAGCCACAAAGCATAGGCGGCCGATAGGATCACACCAGAGGCCGCGAAGAGCGCCACCCAAGTATTGACTTGAAAGATCCCCATCAAGGTGAGGAATTCACCGACAAATCCCGATGTGCCCGGCAAGCCAACATTGGCCATGGTGAAGAACATGAAGATCAATGCATAGCTCGGCATCCGATTTACGAGGCCGCCATAGGCGTCAATGTCGCGGGTATGCATCCGGTCATAAATCACCCCAACACAGAGAAACAAAGCGCCAGAGATAAACCCATGACTCAGCATCTGAAATATCGCGCCATCAATCCCTTGCTGATTGGCCGCAAATATTCCCATGGTGACATATCCCATATGCGCCACCGAGGAATAGGCGATCAGCTTTTTCATATCCTGCTGCGCCAGGGCGACCAATGACGTGTAGACAATCGCAATCGCCGACATCCAAAACACCAAAGGCGCCAGCAGGTCAGAGGCCACAGGGAACATCGGCAAAGAGAACCGCAGAAACCCATAGCCGCCCATTTTCAGCAAAATTGCCGCAAGCACCACAGAGCCGGCCGTGGGCGCTTGCACATGGGCATCTGGCAACCAAGTGTGCACCGGCCACATCGGCATTTTTACCGCGAATGAGGCAAAGAAAGCCAACCACATCAGCGTCTGCGCCCCGCCAATAATGTGAAAACCTGCCACAGTCAGCGTGTCTGATCCAAAATTATGGCTCAAAAGCACCACCATATCCGTGGTCCCGGCATCGGCAAACATGGCCACCATGGCCACCAGCATTAGGACCGAGCCCAAAAACGTGTAGAGAAAGAACTTGAACGACGCATAGATCCGCTCTTTGCCACCCCAAATCCCAATGATCAAAAACATTGGGATCAAACAGGCTTCAAAGAACATGTAAAACAGCACCAGATCTAAGGCGCAGAACACCCCTATCATCAAGCTTTCAAGCACCAAAAAGGCGATCATATACTCTTTGAGACGATGCGTGACATTCCATGAGGCTGCAACGACCAGGGGCATTGTGAATGTCGTCAGCAAAACGAACAACAGGCTTATCCCATCAACCCCCATCTTATACTGCATGCCCAAAAGCCAGCTGCGCTCTTCAACAAATTGAAAGCCTGTATCATTTGGCTCAAAACCCGACAGCAGCATGAGGGAGGCAAGAAAGGTGAACCCTGTCGCGGCCAGCGCCAGATATTTCACATTTCTTTGCGAGGCCTCACCATCCCCACGGGCCAAAAGCGCCAAAATGACCGCTGCGACCAAAGGAATGAATGTAATTAGGCTAAGAAGGTTGCTCATTATTTACCTCCCGCGATGGTCACCCAGGTGACCAATGCTGCGATTCCGATTACCATGCCAAAAGCATAGGTGAAGATATAACCCGACTGCATGCGGCCAGCCCATTTGGTGAAGAAGGGGATGATCCCCATGGCCAGACCGTTGATGCCACCATCAATGATTTTGCCATCTCCAACCTTCCAAAGGGTCCGCCCCAGCCATTGCGCCGGGCGCAGGAAGATCACATCGTAGATTTCATCAAAATACCATTTGTTCAGTAGGAAGCGGTAGAGCACAGGATTGCTCTCAGCCACCCGGCGCGGCAGGTCCAGCTTGGTCATGTAAAATGCCCAAGCCCCTGCAAAGCCTAGGACCATGGCGATAAATGGGGACAATTTGACCAACCAATGGACGTGATGCGCATCGTCCAGCACAGTGTTACTGGGCGCCATATAGATCGCCCCCCGACCCAGCTTGTCCTCAGCGCCATCATCCCCTGCGCCGTGACCAGCCGCATCATCGGTCCCTGCGTTGGCTGTGGCGGCATGGGCAGGCGCAATCAGGTTAAATCCACCCTGAGCGTGACCCGCATCATGGCCAGCATTTGCCTCAACAATGCCAAAGAAAACTTCCACTTTATGGTGGTCCCCAAAAAACGGCTTGTAAAAGACCATGCCTGAGAAAATCGCTCCAACCGCCAGCACCGCAAGCGGCACCAGCATGACCTTTGGGCTTTCATGGGCGTGCTCATGGGTGTGTTTGTCGCCCCGCGCCGCGCCGAAGAAGGTCAAGAACATCAAGCGCCAGCTGTAAAAACTGGTGAACATCGCCGCGATAACCAACATCCAGAAGGCATAGCCTCCCATTGTCCCCGCATAGGCACTCTCAATCACCGCATCCTTCGACAGGAAGCCGGCAAAGCCGTAGTGCGTGAGGGGGATACCAACACCCGTAATCGCCAGCGTGCCGATCATCATAGCCCAGAAGGTATAGGGCAGTTTTTTGCGCAAACCGCCGTAATTGCGCATATCTTGCTCGTGATGCATCCCGTGAATAACCGAGCCTGCACCCAAAAATAGCATCGCCTTAAAGAAGGCGTGGGTCAAAAGATGGAACATTGCCACGGAATAGACCCCAAGCCCGGCCGCCACGAACATATATCCCAGCTGCGAGCAGGTTGAATAAGCAATCACCCGTTTTATGTCATTTTGCACAAGTCCAACAGTCGCCGCAAAGAAGGCCGTCGAAGCGCCCAGGAAGACGATGAAATTCATCGTATCAGGTGCAAATTCCATAATCGGAGACATGCGGCACACCAAAAAGACACCCGCAGTGACCATAGTGGCTGCATGGATCAAGGCGGACACAGGGGTCGGGCCTTCCATCGCGTCCGGCAACCAAGTGTGCAAGATCAACTGCGCCGATTTGCCCATCGCGCCGACGAACAGCAAGAAGGCAATCAAATTCGCCGCATTCCAATCGCGCCAAAGAAAGTGCAACTCCATCGTGGCCAGTTGCGGACCGATCAAAAAGATATCCTCAAACTTGATGCTATCGGCCACGAGATAAAGCCCAAAGATACCCAGCAAAAATCCGAAATCACCAACCCGGTTAACCACAAAGGCTTTGATTGCGGCCGCGCCTGCGCTTTGTTTGCGGATGTAGAACCCAATCAGCAAATAAGAGGCCACGCCCACCCCTTCCCAGCCAAAGAACAGCTGCAACAGGTTGTCAGAGGTCACCAGCATCAACATGGCAAATGTGAAAAACGATAGATAGGCAAAGAACCTTGGACGATAGATTTCGCCGTCCCGGAAGTGATCATCATGGGCCATATAGCCCATGGAATAAAGATGCACCAAGGCCGAGACGGTGGTGATCACAATCAACATAATCGTCGTCAGCCGGTCCATGCGAATGGCCCAATCGGTCGACAAGGTGCCGCTCTCAATCCAGCGCAGAATATGGATACTTTCGGTCTGCCCATCAAAGCTGAGAAACAGCACCCAAGACAAAAGCGCCGAGAGAAACAACAGCGCGGTGGTCGAGACCTGCGCCGCCTTATCGCCAATAACCCCGTGACCGAAGCCTGCAATCAGAGCCCCCACCAATGGGGCAAAAAGGAGTATAGTTTCCATAACGCCTTACCCTTTCATTACGTTGACGTCTTCAACGTCAATCGAGCCTTTGTTACGGAAGAAACACACCAAAATCGCCAAGCCGATTGCAGCTTCGGCCGCTGCCACGGTCAATACAAAGAGCGTGAAAATCTGCCCAACATAGTCGCCAAGAAATGCCGAAAAGGCGACGAAGTTGATATTCACGCTCAGCAGCATCAATTCGATACTCATCAACAAAATAATGATATTTTTGCGATTCAGAAACAGTCCAAAGATGCCAATCACAAACAGGGCCGCCGCAACGGCCAGATAATGTTCAAGTCCGATCATAGTCCCTGCCCCGGTTTTACATCTTTCAATTCCATAGCTTTGGCTGGATCACGCATCATCTGCGCGATCACGTCCTGACGCTTGACGTCCACCCGGTGGCGCAGAGTGAGCACAATCGCCCCAATCATGGCCACCAAGAGCACCAAGCCGGCCAGTTGGAAAATTAAAATATAGTCATCATAAAGAATGGCACCCAGCTCGCCGGTGTTGGTGCCGGCGCCGAATTCAGCGGCCAAGCGTCCCTCGTATCCGGCCGAATAGTCCCAAACCCCGAAGGCGAACATCAACTGCATGAGGACAATCACGCCAATCACCAACCCAAGAGGCAGATATTTTGCCATCTCTGCTTTCAGTTCAGCAAAATCCACATCAAGCATCATCACAACAAAGAGGAATAAGACCGCCACGGCGCCGACATAGACGATGATTAGCAGCATGGCCACAAACTCCGCCCCCAACAGGACAAAAAGGCCCGCCGCCGAGAGAAAAGCCAAAATCAGCCACAAAACCGAATGCACCGGGTTGCGCGCCACGACTGTGAAAATGCCCCCGATCAAAGTGGACATTGAAAATGCGTAAAACGCGAGTTCCGCGATACCCATCGTAATTCCTTCCCTTGGCCGCTTAGCGATATGGCGCGTCGAGTTCGAGATTGCGGGCAATCTCAGCTTCCCAACGGTCGCCATTTTCTAGCAGTTTGGATTTGTCGTAAAATAACTCTTCACGCGTCTCAGTTGAAAATTCGAAATTCGGCCCTTCAACAATCGCATCCACCGGGCAGGCCTCTTGGCAAAAGCCACAGTAAATGCATTTGGTCATATCGATATCATAACGGGTGGTGCGGCGGCTGCCGTCATCGCGCGGCTCGGCGTCAATGGTGATGGCCTGCGCCGGGCAAATCGCTTCGCAAAGCTTACAGGCAATACAGCGCTCTTCCCCATTCGGATAGCGGCGCAAAGCATGTTCACCGCGGAACCTTGGGCTCAAGGGTCCTTTTTCATGCGGGTAGTTCAAAGTCGCCTTTTGCCGGAAAAAATATTTCATACCCAATTTGAACGCAGCCCAAAAATCTTGCAGTAAGAAATATTTGACCCGACGTGTATAATCAATATTTGCCATTGGTTTAGCCTCCCACTGTCCAGCGGGCATAGACGCCCCAGAACCAACCGAATTTCGCTGCAAAGGCCACAAAGACCACCCAGACCAAGGAGAAGGGCAGAAATACTTTCCAGCCCAAACGCATCAGCTGATCGTAGCGATACCGCGGCACCAAGGCTTTGACCATGGCAATCAGGAAAAAGAAGATTGCCATTTTCCCGACCATCCAGACCGGACCATCGGCAATGAAAGGGACAGGCGAGGCCCACCCCCCGAAGAACAACAAGGTGATCAAAGCACACATCAGGAATATCGCGATATATTCACCGGCCATGAAGAGTAAAAACGGCGTTGAAGAATATTCAACCTGATACCCCGCCACAAGCTCCGACTCTGCCTCAGGCAAATCGAAGGGTGGGCGATTGGTTTCTGCCAAGGCGCTGATGAAAAACAAAAACACCATGGGGAAATGCGGGATGAAATACCAATTGAAAAAGCCCAAATCGCCATTCTGCGCCGCTACAATTGCGCCAAAATTCATCGATCCGGTCGAAATAATCACACCGATGATGATCAACCCCATCGAGACTTCATAGGAAATCATCTGCGCTGCAGAGCGCAGGGAGCCGAGAAAGGGATATTTCGAGTTGGAGGCCCAACCGCCCATAATCACCCCATAAACTTCGAGCGAAGACACTGCGAAAACAAAGAGCAAGGCCACGTTGATATCGGCCAAAACCCAGGTCGCGTTGAAGGGGATAACGGCCCAAGCCAACATCGCCAAAACAAAGGACACAAGCGGCGCCAATATAAAGACAGGACGATCTGCGCCCGCAGGAATGACAATTTCCTTAACCACATATTTCAAGGCATCGGCCACGGTCTGCAGCAGGCCAAACAAACCCACCACATTTGGCCCACGCCGCATCTGAACCGCAGCCCAGATTTTCCGGTCGCCATAGACCAAAAACAGCAAGCTGATCATCACAAAACCAACCACCGCAAGGGTTTGGCCCAAAAGGATCACTGCGACCCCGAGGTTTGTGGAAAAGAATTCGTTCATACCTTTGGTATCCCTCGTTCCTTGCGTTCAGCTGTGCTGATTTTCGCCTGAATATCGGCCGAGATGTCAGCCGGGTCATATGTTGGGCTGTAAACCGTATCTTGGGTAAAAATACCAGCCTTCGCTCCATGGTTTTTCGATGAAATCACCGCTCTGTACGCCGCAAGCCCGCCGGAGCGCCCGTGACCTTGCAAAGTCCCGCCAAACTCCAGTGCGCGACAGCTGTCCAAACGATCCATCAAAACCAAACCCATAAAATTATTCCGCCGCAAGAGACGCAGAATTGCGCGCTTTGGCATTGGCAGATAGTTCCGCCATCAAGGCACTGGCCCGGGCGATCGGATT
>Ga0102826_1000536_pt1 | contig 10171 bp, 9 predicted proteins | sample ColrivemetaGS737_FD_84972 | JGI IMG/M metagenome (GOLD analysis project Ga0102826, IMG submission 84972) | Estuarine microbial communities from the Columbia River estuary - metaG S.737 | ecosystem: Environmental > Aquatic > Marine > Intertidal zone > Estuary | place: USA: Columbia River Estuary...
AAAATTATGGCGTTAAAATACTATCTATTGGATTTTTCACCAAACCAGATCAAGCAGTAGTATGGAGAGGTCCTATGGCTGCAAAAGCACTAAATCAAATGATTTTTGATGCTGATTGGGGTGAGCTTGATTTTCTTTTAATTGATTTGCCACCTGGCACAGGAGATATTCACTTGAGTATTATGCAGGCCCTACCGATTACAGGATCAGTAGTAGTAAGTACGCCTCAAAAGATTGCCCTAGCTGATGCTAGGAAAGGGGTTGCAATGTTTCAGCAGGAAAGTATTAACGTACCTGTTTTAGGTATTATTGAAAATATGGCTTATTTTACTCCAAAGGAATTACCAGAACATAAATATTTTATTTTTGGAAAGGAAGGTGCTAAGCATTTAGCAGAGGACTTACAAGTCCCTTTTTTGGGTGAAATACCTCTGGTTCAAAGTGTGAGAGAAGCTGGAGATTTCGGTCGTCCAGCTGCAATGCAAACTGCTACTTTTGTTCAAGAAGCATTCAATAAAGTGACTCAAAATGTTGCTCAAGAAGTTGTTCGAAGAAACTCAGATTTACCTCCTACAGACGCAATAAAAATAACAACCATGGCAGGCTGTGCTGCAGTGAAAAAATAACAATTATGACCTCAGAAGAAATTAAACTAAACGTTGAAAAAGCTTTAAATGAGATTCGTCCCTTTTTAGAAAATGATGGAGGAAATATAAATCTTATTTCTATTGAAGATGACCGCTTGGTCAAAGTCCAACTTATTGGGGCCTGCTCCTCTTGTACTGTTAATCAAATGACATTAAAGTCGGGTGTGGAATTAACGATTAAAAAATATGCACCACAGATTGAGTCGGTTATAAACATTGAAGTGTAGCATGATTACGACTGATATCATAATTATTGGAGCTGGGCCAACTGGTTTATTTGCAGTTTTTGAAGCTGGACTTTTAAAACTTAAATGTCACCTGATAGACGCTTTACCACAACCAGGTGGACAGTGTTCTGAAATATATCCAAAGAAACCAATCTATGATATACCTGCTTATCCAGAAATATTAGCTGGTGATCTTACAGATAAACTCTTAGAGCAGTCTAAGCAATTTGAAGCTGGATTTACTTTGGGTGAACGAGCAGAAACAATAGAAAAGCTAGCCAACGGTACTTTTGTAGTGACAACAAATAAAGGTACACAACATAATGCACCAATAGTAGCTATTGCTGGCGGGTTAGGAAGTTTTGAGCCAAGAAAACCTTCTATTGATCACTTACAGGATTTTGAAGATAAAGGGGTAGCTTATATGATAAAAGACCCTGAAATATACAGAGGAAAAAAAGTAGTTATAGCAGGGGGGGGTGACTCAGCATTAGATTGGGCTATATTTTTAAGTGAAGTTGCTAGTGAAGTTATACTTATTCACCGTAGAAATGAGTTTAGAGGTGCCCTAGATTCTGTTGATAAAGTTCAAGATTTAAAAAATAAGGGATTAATTAAACTAATAACTCCAGCTGAAGTGACAGGATTGTTTGGAAAAAGTAAGCTTGAAGCAATTGAGGTAACTGAAATTGGTGGATTGTCTCAAAGAATAGTCGCTGATAATTTTATTCCATTATTTGGATTGTCTCAAAAATTAGGGCCAATTGCTAATTGGGGACTTGAAATCGAAAAAAATGCAATCAAGGTAAATAATGCCCTTGATTATCAAACTAATATTCCTGGGATTTTTGCAATCGGAGATGTAAATACATATCCTAGGAAATTAAAACTTATTCTTTGTGGGTTCCATGAAGCAACTCTAATGTGTCAAGCCGCTTACAAGATTATCAATCCTGGTAAGAGATATGTATTGAAATATACTACTGTAAGTGGGATTGATGGATTCGATGGTACTCGAAAAGAAGCTCCTAAAGCAGTTATAAAATCTATAAACTAATATGTCTAATGATGTAAACATACAAATCACTGATCGTGATGGGGTCACACATTGTGTCTTAGCGCCAACTGATATGGCTTTAAATCTTATGGAAGTAGTAAGGCTTTTTGAATTAGCTCCAGAAGGAACTGTAGGAGTTTGTGGAGGTATGGCTATGTGCGCTTCTTGTCAATGCTATATTGAATCGAATCATCAATTGACAGAAAAATTAGAAGACGAAGATGCAATGCTTAGTGAAGCATTTAATGTAAAATCGACAAGTCGATTGGGGTGTCAAATTCAAATAACTAATGAATTAGAGGGGCTTAAAATTCAACTTGCTCCCGAAGCTTAGAAATATAAAATAGATTTACTGTTCTAAAACTTCTAACGCTAATGGTAAAATACGCTCCACAAATTTAGTGTAAGCGAGCTCAGATGGGTGTAAATTGTCTGTAGCTACCAGCTCAGTATTTGTAAGCCCTTGCTGTGTGATGTCAGTTATATAAACATAACTAAGGTTATTTTCATTACAATATGTTTCTGCGTAGTCATTATACTGCAAAAGTTGTTCACTTATATATGACGGGTTATAGTTTTGACCAAAAGGAGTGTATGCATAATCAGGAATAGAAACTACTATAAGTTTTGAAGCATCTCCATTAGCTAATGTAATAGCTGTATTAGTAAGCTCAATAAACTCAGTTTGATAAAGACTAAAAGGTTTATTCTGATATTGATTATTCACACCTATTAGAAGAGTTACTAAGTCAAAATCAGAAGAAGGTTCAGCTGCAGTAATAGCACTTTTTAAGTTAGAGGTGGTCCAGCCAGTTTGTGCAATAATTTCAAGACTAATAGAGTCATTTTCTGAAAAATATGTTTGTAAACTATCTCTCAACTGCGCCGGAAAGCGGCAGTCTTCACAAACACTCTGTCCGATAGTATAGCTATCTCCTAGTGAAATTAGCTTAATATGTCTGGGTTCAGGTTCCTCATTTATAGGGTTTTCATTTTGTTCATAATTTGGAACTTCTGGGATTTCCGCGTTAATATTGCAACTAAGAAAATTTAGACCTACAATTAAGTTGACTATAACTAATCTAATATAATTCACTTAAAGGCATTTAGACCGGTAATGTCTAGTCCGGTTATTAATAAATGTATATCGTGAGTCCCTTCGTAAGTAATAACACTTTCGAGGTTCATGGAGTGGCGCATTATACTGTAATCTCCGCTAATCCCCATGCCACCAAGAATTTGACGTGCTTCTCTTGCTATTTTTATAGCCATATCTACATTATTTCTTTTAGCCATTGAAATCTGAGCAGTAGTAGCACGGTTTTCATTTCTTAAAACACCAAGACGCCATGTTAGTAATTGTGCTTTTGTGATTTCAGTAATCATTTCTGAAAGTTTCTTTTGTTGTAGTTGAAATTGACCAATTGGTTTTCCAAATTGTATACGTTCTTTACTGTATCTAAGTGCTGTGTCATAACAATCCATAGCTGCTCCAATAGCTCCCCATGCAATGCCGTATCGTGCAGAATCTAAACACCCTAAAGGAGCACCTAGTCCTGATTTGTTAGGAAGTAAGTTTTCTTTTGGGACTTTCACGTTATCAAAGATAAGTTCTCCTGTTGAACTAGCTCTAAGAGACCATTTATTGTGTGTCTCTGGAGTTGAGAACCCTTCCATACCTCGTTCAACAATTAATCCGTGAATTCTACCTTTTTCGTCCTTAGCCCACACAACAGCTAATTGTGCTATTGGAGAATTGGAAATCCACATTTTAGCTCCATTTAATAAATAGTGGTCACCCATATCTTTGAAGTTTGTGGTCATACCACCAGGGTTACTACCATGGTCAGGTTCTGTTAAGCCAAAACAGCCAATCCAGTCACCACTTGCTAGTTTAGGCAGGTATTTTTGTCTTTGTTCTTCATTTCCATATTTCCAAATAGGATACATTACTAATGAGGATTGCACTGAAGCCGTACTTCTTACTCCTGAATCCCCACGTTCAATTTCTTGCATTATTAATCCATATGATATTTGGTCCAGTCCAGCGCCACCATACTCAGTAGGGATGTAAGGTCCAAAAGCACCGATATCAGCCAAGCCACCAATAATTTGAGTCGGAAACTCAGCTTTTTGGGCATAGTCATTTATAATAGGGGAAATATCTCTTTTTACCCAATCACGAGCAGCACTCCTAACAAGTTTGTGTTCTTCTGAAAGTAAATCGTCTAAATTGTAATAATCAGGGGCTTGAAAAGAATCTGCTTTCATTGGATTTTTTTAAAATTAAATCATTTTTTTTAACTAAAAATGAGAATTCGTTAACCGTTTTACAAATTTAGTTAATCTACTTGAAAATTCTATAATTTTAAATAAAAATCTTTAGTGAGATTTATATACTTATCGGTGTATTTATGGCGGGTAATTTCTATAGTTAGTTCACTAATTTCTACCTTTTTCTCTTGAAAAGTGAGACTTATTAAACTTCGTTTTAATGGACTCTCTTTTTGGCCTCTAACTCTGAGAATTCGATTCGGATTGAGATCTGCTTTTTTAGCAAGACTAATAAAGTTTGTTTCTTCACTAAATGGAATTACTACATTTAGTTGTCCCGATTTAGTTAATAATTTTGAAGCCGAATTTAGTAGTTGTTCAAAGGGTAGAGCCTCTTCAAATCGTGCTTTGTCGCGCGCCTCATTTCCAGATTTAAAATTATCTGTAAAAAAAGGTGGATTAGATATTATTAAATCATAAGAATCTTCAATTTCGACTGTAAAATCTTTTAGAGCAGCATGGTAACAGAACAAGCGATCCCCCCAGTCCGAGTTTTCAAAATTATAAACGCATTGTTCGTAAGCTTCAGCGTCAATTTCTAATGCATCAATAATTTCTGCAGAACTCCTTTGTGCCATAATAAGAGCTAGAACTCCAGTACCTGCCCCAATGTCTAAAATTGATTTTGGTGCATGCTTCAAAGACGACCATGCTCCCAATAATACAGAGTCGGTACCTACTTTCATTGCACATTGATCTTGTAAAACACTAAACTTTTTAAAATGGAATGGTTTTGACATCAATCTAAGTAAAGTTCAATAAGTCCTTTTGGAGTATTCACTGTAATACTCTTGTTTGTTCTGTCTATTTTTTTTATAAAATCGTCATTCAGAGGGATTAGAATTTCAATACCGTCACGGTCAACTTCAAATAATGCCTGAGCTGTAGTGTCATTAACTCCTTTAACAACTCCAACAAGGCCAAAATTTTCATCAATCAGTTTAAAGTTAATTATCTCATGAAAATAAAATTTATTGCCTTCTAGTTTTGGAAGCAGTTCTAAAGGCAAGTATAAATCACTCTTAAGAAGCGCCTCTGCATCCTCCTCATTGTTAATGTCATCAAATTTTAATCGCAGTAAATCAGATTTATGTAGTTGTGATTTTTCTATAAAAAACGGTATTAAGGTACTATTAAGATCAATAAATATAGCATCTAAATTTTCGTAAATAGCTGGCTCATCGGTGTCAAGTTTTGCTAACAGCTCTCCTTTGAAACTATATTTCTTTACGATTTTACCAAGATAGAAGCAGTCCTTAATTGTCATGATTTAGCTCATAAAAAAACCTGGCAATATTGCCAGGTTTAAAGATATAATTTTTTTTATATTTTTTATTCAGTTTCTGAATCAGGAGTAGCTTCTTCAACTACAGCTTCTTCAGTTGCAGGCGCTTCTTCAACTACAACTTCTTCAGTTGCAGGCGCTTCTTCAGCAACAACTTCTTCAGTTGCAGGCGCTTCTTCAGCAACAACTTCTTCAGTTGCAGGCGCTTGTTCAGTCTCTTCAGTGGCAGGTGCTTGTTCAGCAACAACTTCTTCGACTGCAGTTGTCTGTTCAGCAGCAACTTCTTCAGTTGCAGGCGCTTCTTCAGCAACAACTTCTTCAGTTGCGATAGCTGCAGCAATTCGAGCTTCATTAGCTGCTTTTTCAGCTTCAAAAATCTTTACTTTTTCAGCATCCTTCGCTTTTTCAAGGTCACTTTTCTTAGCATCTATTTTAGATGATTTCTCTTCGATCCATGATTGGAATTTTGCTTCTGCTTGTTCATCAGTCAAAGCGCCCTTGCGAACACCACCAATTAAATGATTTTTTAGTAATATCCCTTTGTATGATAGTATTGACTTGGCAGTATCAGTAGGTTGCGCTCCATTTTGAAGCCACTGCACTGTACCATCAATATTAATTTCAATTTTTGCAGGGTTGAAATTCGGATTATAGGTGCCTAATTTTTCAAGATATTTACCATCTCTTTTTGAGCGTGCATCTGCAGCTACAATCCAATAAAAAGGTTTACCTTTTTTACCATGTCTTTGTAATCTTATTTTTACGGGCATAATTATTAATTTGTAAGGTTCTCGACCTCGGTTATTAATGAGTCCGCAAATATACTATATTTTTCCTTTATACAATCTTTTGTTTATTTTTTTTATACTTTTGAACTTGGAGTACATATTTGTAATAATTTGTATTTCAACTAAACCTTAAAATAGCCTTTATTTTGAAAAATATCTTTACTATTCTTTTAACTACAGTTATGTTTTTTGGCTGTCAGGGAGAAATTCAAACAAATACTCCAGCATTTCAAAGCATTAAAAATGGAGATTTTGAATGGGTATCAACCGTTTCTACTGCGACTAGTGAGTCTTCTGGTTTAACAACTTTTACAGGATTTGATGGATTTGGTACCATTACTATTCAAATACCAAATCTTGCTCTAGGTTCATATAACTTGGGTTCTGGATCGTTAGCTGTAGCATCTTATTCTGAAGATGACTCCCAATTTATGACAACTTTTAACGGAGTAGGAAGTATAGTTTATGTAAGTGATGGTTTAGTTTCTATAGACGATATTGATGAAACTGGAGCTGTTACAGGGTCTTTTTATTTTAACGCCTACAATGCATCGGGATCTGATGTTGTTAACTTTTCAGAAGGAATTTTATATAAATTACCTATCATAAACCAGTAAATTTAAAACTTACTTCGTGTAATTTGAAAAATTACAGTGCTTTTGGCACTGTTTTTTTGTTCATAATTATTGTCCATATTCATTCTTGAAATTCTTAAATAGTTTTATATTTAGTTTTTCCATTTTAGCAACAAAATAAACAGATGTTTTTAATATTTGATACCGAAACAACAGGACTACCTAAGCAGTGGAATGCACCCATTACCAATACAGAAAATTGGCCTCGTTGTGTTCAGATTGCATGGCAATTACATGATGATATGGGGCGTTGTTTAGAGCATCAAGATTATTTAATACGTCCAGATGGATTCAATGTCCCTTATGACGCCGAAAAAATACATGGTATATCTACAGAGTTAGCTTCTGAGCAAGGGGTTTCACTACTTGAAGTGCTAGAGCTATTTAATATAGCGTTGTCTAAGGCTAAGTTTGTAGTGGGTCAAAATGTGAGCTTTGATTTAAATATTATGGGCTGTGAATTCCACCGTCTGAATTTGGTTTCTAATTTAAATCAATTGCCTGTTTTAGATACTTGTACTGAGAAGACGGCAATGATGTGTCAGATTCCAGGAGGTAGAGGCGGTAAGTTTAAATTGCCTACGCTAACAGAGCTACATAAATTTTTGTTTAATAAGCCTTTTGGAGAGGCCCATAACGCAACTGCTGATGTTGAGGCAACTACTCGCTGTTTTTTAGAACTTATTAGACGTGAAGAATTTAGTATTGAACAGCTTAAAGCTCCAATTGATTATTTTCAACAGTTTCAGTCTATCAATCGTAACATATTCCCCTCTGTTGGAATTAAGCATGTTAATCTCAAAGCGCAGTCAGCCATAATAGCTGATAGAATACAGCAACAGAATAAGTCAGAAACTCCTCAATATGTCTCAAAAGATGTCCCAGAGGTACTAAATGACGTGAAAGTTGTCCACTTGCATAACCATACTCAGTTTTCAGTTTTACAATCTACAATAAGTGTTAAAAACTTAGTAGCTGCAGCATCAGATCAACAGATGCCAGCTGTAGCTATAACTGATCATGGGAATATGATGGGTGCCTTTCATTTTGTAAAGGAAATTGGCAACTATAACCGTGCTGTTCGCCAGAAAAATAAAGATTCATTGGGTCGTGAAGAGCCACCAGAAGCGCAAGAAATTAAAGGAATAGTTGGATGTGAATTTTTTGTATGCGAAGACCACACCAATAAGTCACAAAAGGATAATGGTTATCAAGTTGTGTTTTTAGCTAAAACAAAAAGAGGATATCATAACTTAGTGAAGATGTCGTCTAAAGCTTTTACTGATGGCTTCTATTATTTACCAAGAATAGACAGGAGTATCGTAGAAACCTACAAACAAGATCTTATTGTGTTAACTGGAAATTTGTATGGCGAAGTTCCTTCAAAAATACTAAATGTAGGAGAGCGTCAAGCTGAGGAAGCTCTTTTGTGGTGGAAAGAAAATTTTGGAGCCGATTTATATGTTGAGATTATGCGCCATAATCAAGAGGATGAAGATAGAGTCAACCCTGTTTTGATTAGCATGGCTCAAAAGCATGAAGTTAAATTAGTAGCTACCAACAATACTTATTACATCAATCAAGAAGATGCTAATGCGCATGATATTTTGTTGTGTGTTAAGGATGGAGAAAAACAATCGACTCCTATAGGTCGTGGTCGTGGATATCGTTATGGCCTCCCTAATCAAGAATACTATTTCAAGTCTTCTGATGAAATGAAATCTCTTTTTAGAGATGTTCCAGAAGCTATTGTTAATATTCAAGAAGTTGTTGATAAAGTTCAATCTTTTGAGTTAGCCCGTGACGTTTTACTTCCAAAATTTGACATCCCAAACTCATTTATTGATCTTTCTGATGTTGAAGATAGCGGAAATCGAGGAGAGAATGCTTATTTAAGACACATAACCTACAAAGGAGCAGAAAAAAGGTATGGAGAGCTTACAAATGATATAATAGAACGTCTTGATTTTGAATTAAAAACAATTGAAAACACTGGTTATCCTGGATACTTTTTAATAGTTGAAGATTTTATTCGAGTAGCTCGATCTATGAACGTTTCGGTTGGCCCTGGTCGTGGTTCAGCTGCAGGATCAGTAGTAGCTTACTGTTTGTGGATTACTAACATTGACCCCATCAAGTATGATTTACTTTTTGAGCGATTTTTAAATCCAGATCGTATAAGTATGCCAGATATTGATATAGACTTTGATGACGAAGGTCGTGGACGCGTTATGGACTATGTGATAGAAAAATACGGTTCGAGTCAAGTGGCTCAAATTATCACATATGGAACTATGGCTGCAAAGTCATCTATTCGTGATACTGCTAGAGTATTAGATTTACCTTTAGGGGATGCCGACCGAATTGCTAAGTTGATTCCTAATATGGCTAAGCTGAACAAAATATTTAACACACCAGAAAAGGAATTAAAGGCTAAGTTTAGAGCCGAAGACATGGATTTAATCAATCAGTTACTCAATTTATCAGAAGGTGAGGACCTTGAGGCTGAAACAATTAATCAAGCTCAGGTTTTAGAAGGCTCTTTGCGTAATACGGGCATTCATGCCTGTGGGGTGATTATTACGCCAAGCGATATTACAAATTATGTCCCGATAGCTACAGCCAAAGATTCAGATCTTTATGTAACTCAGTTTGATAATTCAGTTGTGGAAGATGCTGGTCTTTTGAAGATGGACTTCTTAGGGCTGAAAACATTAACACTTATAAAAGATACAGTTAAAATTGTAAAAGCAAAACATGGAATTATATTAGATCCAGAGAATTTTCCTCTAGATGATGAAAAAACTTATGAGTTGTTTCAAAAAGGTGAAACAGTGGGTGTTTTTCAGTATGAATCTGCAGGAATGCAAAAACACATGCGAGATTTAAAGCCTACAGTTTTTGCGGATTTAATCGCAATGAATGCTCTGTATAGACCAGGACCTATAGAATATATTCCTAGTTTTATTCGCCGTAAACAGGGAGATGAAGAGATTAGCTATGATCTTCCAGAAATGGAAGAGTATCTTAAGGAAACTTATGGTATTACAGTATATCAAGAGCAAGTTATGTTGTTGTCACAAAAGTTAGCAGATTTCACTAAAGGTGAGGCAGATGTTTTGCGTAAAGCGATGGGTAAAAAGCAAATTTCGGTTCTTGATAAAATGAAACCAAAGTTTATTAATCAGGCTGCGGCTA
>Ga0102826_1000542_pt1 | contig 10135 bp, 8 predicted proteins | sample ColrivemetaGS737_FD_84972 | JGI IMG/M metagenome (GOLD analysis project Ga0102826, IMG submission 84972) | Estuarine microbial communities from the Columbia River estuary - metaG S.737 | ecosystem: Environmental > Aquatic > Marine > Intertidal zone > Estuary | place: USA: Columbia River Estuary...
AATGATACAAATCTATCTAAGTTCAGAAACACTCAAATTGGATTTATATTTCAATTTCATGAACTTCTTCCGGAATTTACTGCTTTAGAAAATGTAATTATACCAGCAATTATTAAAGGAGAAAAGAAAAGTATTTCAATAAATAAGGCAAAAAATCTCTTAGAAACACTAGGTCTTTCAAATATAATTAATCAATTTCCTTCTCAGCTTTCGGGAGGTGAACAACAAAGAGTTGCTGTCGCTAGAGCATTAATTAACGATCCAAAAATTATATTTGCAGATGAGCCAAGCGGAAACTTAGATTCTAAATCGTCAGATTTATTACACAAGCTATTCTTTGACTTAAGAGAAAAACTAAACATTACATTTATAATTGTTACTCACAACAAAGAATTGTCAAACATGACAGACAGAAAACTTAATCTTGTAGATGGTAAATGGGCTTAGCAATAACGAATTAAAAGAGTTCTTAGACTCTAAGTACGAACAGTACAATCAGAAAAAATTTATTGAATCAGATCCTATTCAAGTTCCTCATAATTTTACATCAAAGGAAGATATCGAAATTTCTTCTTTTTTAACTGCAACAATTGCTTGGGGTCAGAGAAAAACTATTATTAAAAATTCATTTAAAATGATGGATTTGTTAGATAATTCACCATATGATTACATAATTAATTCTACTGAAAAAGAAATTGATAAATTAAATATAAAGCACAGAACTTTTAATGAGATTGATTTCAGATATTTTATAAAAAGACTCAAATACATCTACATAAATCATGGAAATTTAGAAAATATATTTTTTGATAATATTGAAAACAACAGCTTACACAAATCGATTCACGTTTTTAAATCACTTTTTTTTAAAAATAACTTTCCTTTAAGAACAACAAAACATATTAGTGATCCATACAAAGGATCAGCATGTAAAAGAATTAATATGTTTTTAAGGTGGATGGTTAGAAAAGATTCTAACGGAGTTGATTTTGGAATATGGAATAAAATATCTCCATCTTATTTATCTTGCCCTCTTGATGTTCACAGCGGCAGAGTAGCTAGAAAATTAGGCATGCTAAAACGAAATCAAAATGATCATAAGGCTGTTATTGAACTTGATAATAAACTAAGATATCTTGATTCAAATGATCCTGTTAAATATGATTTTTCTTTATTTGGTCTTGGTGTATTTGAAGGATTTTAACTATTAATAATCAATAAATTCAAATCAATTCTTATATTTGCCCAGCATTTATTTAAAAAATGTTTTAAAGAGTAACTTGATTGCATGAATATAATTCTTAAATCTGCAAAAGTTATAAATGTCGAAAGTAAACACAACGGCACTAAGCAAGATATTTTAATTTCCGAAGGTAAAATAACGAAAATTGGTAATTCAATTTCACAAAAACATGCTAAAATTATTGATATCAAAAACCTTCATGTTTCTACAGGATGGTTTGACAGTAGTGTTTCATTTGGTGAACCGGGTTATGAGGAAAGAGAAACTCTTTTAAATGGTGCTGATGTTGCTTCTAAAAGCGGATTCACTGATCTTTTATTAAACCCTAGTACTAAACCTGTCCTTGATAATCAAACTGATATTTCGTTTATTAAATCAAAATCCTCAAATTCATCATGTAATATTCATCCAATTGGAGCATTAACTCTTAAAAGTGAATCAAAACATTTAGCAGAATTATATGATATGAAAAATTCTGGAGCGGTAGGATTTTATGATTTTAAAAAACCAATACTAAATTCTAACTTATTAAAAACTGCACTTTTGTATTCGCAGTCCTTTGATTCTGTTATAATGTCTTTTCCTCAAGACAACTCTATTGCAAAAGGAGGTCTTGTAAATGAAGGTCTTATAAGTGTAAATTACGGAATTAAAGGTATACCTAATTTTGCAGAAGAGATTCAAATTGCTAGAGACTTACATATTTTAGAATATACTGGTGGTAAATTACACATACCTACTATATCAACAAAAAAATCCTTAGAACTAATTAAAAAAGCAAAATCTAAAGGTTTGAATGTCACATGCAGTGTTGCTGTACACAATATAATTTTTAATGATAAAAAACTAAAAGATTTTGATACAAGATTTAAAGTTTTACCTCCACTAAGAGAAGAGAAAGACAGATTAGCCTTAGTTAAGGGTGTTAAATCTGGAATTATTGACATGGTAACAAGTGATCATTTTCCAATTGATTTAGAAAATAAGAAAACTGATATTGGAAGCGCTAAGTATGGTACAATTGGACTTGAATCTTTATTTGGATCATTACTATCATTATTCGATTTAAATAAAACTATTGAAATTTTAACAAGAGGACGTGAAATTTTCAATATCGAAAAACCTGAATTCAAAATCGGCAATAAAGCATCACTAGCTTTATTTACTATTAATGATTATGAGTTTTCTAAAACTGATATTTTATCTAAATCAAAAAATAGTGCTTTCTTAGGAATGAAAATGAAAGGAAAAGCTGTTGGAATAATAAATGAAAATATGGTTACAATTAATGAATAACAAACTACCTTTTTATCATTTAATTCGTAAGTCAAGTTTAGAAAACATCCCATCCCCTCTTCTAATTATGGTTCATGGTTATGGAAGTAATGAAAAAGATTTATTTTCATTTTCCAGAGCAATTCCTGACCATATTACTATAATTTCGTTAAGAGGAGATATTGAAATACAAAATGATGGGTATGCCTGGTATAACATTTCATTAGATTTTAATGGAAACAAATCCTATGATATAGCTAAAGCTCTAGAATCAAGAGATAAAATTGTAAAAAGTATTGATCAATGTATTGAAATGTACAATGTTGACAAAAAGAATATCACACTAATGGGTTTTAGTCAAGGATCCATGTTAGTTAATGCTGTTGCTTTATCATTTCCTGAAAAAGTTAATAACGTAATATCATTAAGTGGAGCATTTGATCCAAATATAATTGACATTTTGAAAATTAAATCTCTTAAAAAGCTATCCTTTTATGTATCGCATGGGACACAAGATGAAATACTTCCATTTGAACTTTCTAAACAAAGTTTAGAAATATTAAATCAAAATGAAGTTAACTATATCTTCGAAGAATATCCGATAGGCCATGGAGTATCACCTGATAATTTTAAATCTATGTTAAAATGGATGAATGAAAAAATTAATTCACCTCAATAACTAGTCCGTCATAAGATAAGTGAATGTTTTCTGGCAATTCCTTTTCAACATCATCGTGAAACCCTAACATATGACTTATATGAGTTAAATAAGTTTTTTTTGGATTTATTATTTTTATTAAATCTAATGCTTCTTCCAAATTTAAATGTGAAAAATGAGGTTCAATTCTAATTGCATTTAGTACTAAAACATCTAAGTTTTTAAGCTTTTCTATTTCATCACTGTCAATTGTTTTCAAATCTGTTATATATGCAAAATCATTAAATCTATATCCAAATACTTGTAAATCTGCATGCAGATATGAAATGGGAAGAACCTTGCATTTGTTTAAAATTAAATATGAATTAGAATCTATGTAATTCGGAATTACAGATGGAGCACCAGGATACTTATTATCAGTTTTAAATATATAATTGAATCTTACAGAAAGATTATCTAACACTCTTTTATGACCATAAATAGGTAATGCCCCATTTCTAAAACAAAAGGGACGAATGTCATCAAGACCTGCAGTATGATCTGCATGTTCGTGAGTGAAAAGAATACCATCAATTCTTTTACAATTACTGCTTATCATCTGTTGACGAAAGTCAGGACCGCAATCAATTATATAAGTATGAGAATCAAAATCAACTTTAATTGAAGATCTAAGACGTTTGTCTTTTATATTTTTACTTAAGCATACTGGATGACTACTTCCAATCAAAGGAATTCCAGTTGATGTTCCAGTTCCAAGAAAAGTGATTTTCAAAATAATTTTTTATAAAAATATATTTTTTAGTTGATAAACTTTTTAACTTAGCATAATATTTTTAAAAATATGTCAATTTCTCTTAAAGGTGATCAACCTTTTGAAAACATCCCTTCTATTAAAGCTAAGGCTTTAAGAATAAATTTAAACGAGCACATTTATGGAACTTTTGCGGAAATTGGTGCTGGTCAAGAAGTTGCTAGACATTTTTTTAGATCAGGAGGTGCTTCGGGAACCATAGCTAAAACAATGAGTGCTTACGATAAAGCATTTAGTGATGCAATATATGGTGAAGAACCAGACAACAGATATGTATCTGAATCTAGATTAAAAAAAATGTTGTCTCATGAAGTTAATTTACTAGAATCTAGAATGGATCGTAAAGATCATCCTAACAAGATGTTTTTTACTTATGCAAATACGGTTGCTACAATTGATTTTGCAAAAAAATATCGTGGTCATGGTTGGATGGGTATTAAATTCCAAACAGATTCATCTGAAGATTATAGCGAAATATTAATTCATGTTAGATTTAACTTATTTGAAGCTAGAGCACAACAAGAAGCCTTAGGTTTAATGGGTTTAAATTTAATATATGGTGCTTATTATAAGCATGACGAACCCAGAAAATTACTAAAATATCTTTATGATCATATTGACCCTGAAGCTATAGAAATTGATACTGTTAATTTCTCTGGACCATTGTTTAAAAATGTAGACAATAGAGTAATGAGTCTAGAACTAGTTAAAAACGGTATGACCGAAGCGGTTATGTTTGGACCGGATGGAAACAATATACTACCAGCAAGAGTTTTATATAAAAAGAATATTTTAGCAATAAGGGGGAGTTTTAGACCTGTTACTAAAGTGAATGAAGACATGTTTGACAAATCGATTGAAATAATGTCTCACGAAGAAGATTTTGATGAAAACAAACATTTAACTGTATTTGAAATTACTTTATCTAATTTAAAAACTTCAAATGGAGACGTAAATGAACTTGATTTTATTCATAGAGCGACTCTTCTGTGCTCCCTTGGGCTAACTGTTATGATAACTAATTTTAAAGAATATTACAGATTAGCCGAATATTTTTCAAACTACACGCAAGAAAAAATTGTTTTAACAATGGGAGTAAATAACTTAGTTGAAATTTTTGATGAAAAATATTACAATCATTTAAGTGGTGGTATTCTAGAAGCTTTTGGTAAACTTTTTTATAAAAACTTAAGAATCTTTTTATACCCAATGAAAGTTAACGGGGATATAGTCAATAGTAATAATCTTCATGTTGCACCAAGAATGAAGAATCTTTATAAATTTTTCAAATTCAACAATAAGGTTATTGATATTTTTGGTTTTGATAAAGCTCTACTCGACATCTACTCACAAAGAGTTCTAGAAATGATCAAGAATAACGAAGAAGGTTGGGAAAAAATGATTCCAAAAAAAGTTACTAAACTGATAAAAGAGAAAAATCTTTTCGGTTATAAATAACTACAGATCAAGTATTTGACTTGTATGATCTTTTGTTTTTACCTTTTCTATCACGTTAGTTATAACACTATTTTTGTTTAAAACAAATGTAGTTCTGAGGATACCTTCGTATTCTTTACCCATAAATTTTTTAAAGCCCCAAACTCCAAAACTATTTATTAATGTTTTCTCTGTATCTGCAAGTAAAGGATATGGAAAACCAAATTTATTAGAAAATGAAGATTGATGTTTAACTTGATCAGCACTTACACCAAAAATTGAGTAACCTGCTTTAGTAAGTCTTTCATAATTTTCAGACAAATTACAAGCTTGTGCTGTACAACCAGGCGTGTTAGCTCTTGGGTAAAAGAATAAAACAATATTTTTTCCTTTAAAGTCTTCTTGTGTTACTGTATTACCTTTGTCATCTTGACAAGAAAAGAGAGGTAAATTATCTCCAATTTTTAACATATTTTAAAATATTTAATTTTTAAATTTACATAATAATTATGAACAAAACTGAAAAAATTAATTACATAATAGACACTTTGGAATTACTTTTTCCCTCAGTTCCTGTTCCACTAGATCATAAAGATCCATATACTCTTTTAATAGCGGTCTTATTATCTGCTCAAAGTACTGATGTTGGAGTGAATAAAGTAACTCCAATTTTGTTTTCAAAAGCTGATAATCCCTATGATATGATTAAACTTAGTGTAGACGAAATAAGACAAATAATCAGACCTGTAGGCTTATCTCCAATGAAGTCTAAAGGAATTCACGGATTATCGCAAATTTTAATAAAAAAACACAACGGAAAAGTTCCTGAAAATTTTGAAGATTTAGAAGAACTTCCTGCAGTTGGACATAAAACTGCTGGAGTTGTATTAGCACAAGCATTTAATATACCAACCTTTCCTGTTGATACACATATCCACCGTTTGATGTATAGATGGGGAATGTCTAATGGGAAAAACGTAAAAACAACTGAAAAAGACGCTAAAAGACTTTTTCCTAAAAAACTTTGGAATAAGCTTCATTTACAAATTATTTGGTATGGAAGAAAATTTTCACCAGCAAGAGGATGGAATTTAAAAAATGACCCAATAACCAAAAAAATTGGCAGAAAATCAATAATAAATACTTTTGAAAAATAAAATATTTAAAGTGATTTAAAGATTATATTTATAGATTATTTTAAAATTTGGAAGATCAAAAATTAAATCCAGGATTTATTAAAATTAGAGGAGCTAAAATGCATAATCTAAAAAATATAGATTTAGATATTCCTAAAAATAAATTAATTGTTATTACTGGTCTTTCAGGATCCGGAAAATCAAGCTTAGCCTTTGATACCTTATATGCTGAAGGTCAAAGAAGATATATTGAAAGTTTATCATCATATGCGAGACAGTTCTTAGGTAAACTAAATAAACCATTAGTAGACAGTATTGAAGGAATTTCACCTGCAATAGCTATAGAACAAAAGGTGAATAATTCAAATCCGAGATCGACTGTTGGAACTTCATCTGAAATTTACGATTATTTAAAATTATTGTTTGCACGAATTGGAAGAACATACTCTCCTGTTTCTAATTTAGAGGTTAAAAAAGATTCAATAAATTCTGTATTAAAAAAAATAAAAGAATTTAATGAAGGTGATAAATTCCTTTTAATGTCTCAAAAAAAAATAAACAAACTTTCTGAAAGTCAACAATCATTAAACTTGATAAAAGAACAAGGGTTTGCTAGAATAAAAATCAATAATGAAATAAAAAGAATTGAAGAACTAGATAGTTTAAATAAAAAAGAGTTTTATTTGGTTATTGATAGATCAGTTTATAAAAATGATAATGATTATTTAAACAGACTATCAGATTCGATAGAGTTAGCATTTTATGAGGGTAAAGGAAAAATTACTGTCGAAAACTTAGAACTTAAAAAAGAATTTAATTTCAATAATAATTTTGAAAAAGACAATATAAAGTTCAATGAGCCTACTCAACACTTATTCAGTTTTAATAATCCGTTAGGTGCTTGTTCTAAATGTGGAGGGTACGGAGATATAGTTGGAATAGATCCTGAGTTAGTAGTGCCAAATACAGGTTTGTCTATATACGAGAATGCTATAGCACCTTGGAGAGGAGAGAAATTAAAAAAATATAAAAATGATTTAATAAAAAATGCTTCAAATTTTAAATTTCCAATTCACAAACCATACTACAAACTCACAAACGATCAAAAGAAGGTAGTTTGGGAAGGAAATGAATATTTTAAGGGAATAAATTATTTTTTCAAAAAGCTTGAATCTAAAATATATAAGATTCAAAACAGAGTTATGTTATCTAGATACAGAGGAAAAACAACCTGTTCTGATTGTAATGGAAATAGATTAAAAAAAGAATCCTCTTATGTTAAAATAAATAATAAATCAATTACTGATTTAGTTCAAATGCCAATAAACTCAGTGATTAGTTTTTTTAATGATCTTAAACTAAATAATTACGAAAATGAATTAGCTAAAAGAGTTTTAAAAGAAATTAATAGCAGACTAAAATTTATTAATAATGTTGGGCTTGGATACTTAACACTCAACAGAAGATCTAGTACACTTTCTGGCGGTGAGTCGCAAAGAATAAACTTAGCGACATCTCTTGGAAGCTCTTTAGTAAGTTCGCTTTATGTTCTAGATGAACCTAGTATAGGTCTTCATCCCAGAGATACAGAAAAACTTATTGATATATTAAAAGAATTGAAAGATCTTGGTAACACAGTAATTGTGGTAGAACATGATGAGGATATTATTAGATGTGCTGATCAAATAGTTGATATAGGTCCTGAGGCAGGCTCTAATGGAGGTCTGGTAGTAGCTCAAGGAACTATAAAAGAAGTATTAAAATCAAATAGTTTAACATCTAAATATTTAAATAATAGAGAAGAAATTACTAAGCCTAATAAATCAAGATATAGTGCAGGGAAAATTATAATTAACGGAGCAAGAGAGAACAATCTTAAAAATATTAATGTAGAATTTCCATTAAATAATTTAACGGTTGTAACTGGTGTTTCAGGAAGTGGTAAGACTACATTAGTTAAAAAAATACTATATCCTGCTCTATTAAAGGAAAAGGGAATATTTAAAATAAAACCTGGTCAATTTGATAGTATTAGTGGTGATATTTCAAAAATTGATGAAATTGAATTTATAGATCAAAATCCAATTGGAACTTCGTCTAGATCTAATCCAGTAACTTATTTAAAAATATATGATGACATCCGTAATTTATATTCTTCATTAAAATTATCTAAACTAAATAATTACAAAGCAAAACATTTTTCTTTTAATGTTGATGGTGGCAGATGTGAAAATTGTAAAGGTGAAGGTAACGTAAAGATAGAAATGCAATTCATGGCAGATGTTAGTCTAATGTGTGAAAATTGCAAAGGGAAAAGATTTAAAAATGAAATTTTAAAAGTTAAATATCATAAAAAAAGTATTGACGATATTTTAACAATGACTGTTGATGAAGCGATCATTTTTTTCTCTCTACATGAAAATAAAAAAATAAGTAATAAACTAAAACCATTACAGGATGTTGGTATGGGTTATGTTCAACTTGGGCAGTCCTCCTCTACTCTATCTGGTGGAGAGGCTCAAAGAATTAAATTAGCTACATTCTTATTGAAAGGAAATAAAGGCAAGAAAACATTATTTATTTTTGATGAACCAACTACTGGACTTCATTTTCACGATATAAAAAAATTACTTAAATCGTTTGATTCATTACTTGATAATGGTCATTCAATTGTTGTTGTTGAACATAATCTAGATCTAATAAAATGTTCAGACAACGTAATTGATTTAGGTCCTGACGGAGGAGAAAATGGAGGTGATCTAATTTTCAATGGTTCGCCAAAAAAACTAATTTTAGAAAAAAAATCAAGACTAAAAAAATATTTAGAATTAAAATTTTAAATTAAGTAAGTTTTTGAGTTTTTGTGAAATACCAAAAAAGTAAATCATTGTCAAGTACAAAATTATAATTCCAACCGATCTTATAAATATATTTAATAATGGATTATAATCAAGGTTTATAAAATAATTTATTAAATAAACTATGAAGATTGAAAATAATATTTTCAAAGAATTTAAACTGTAAGGTTGAATTTTAATCTTAAAAACTATGTATAAAATTTTTAAAATTGTGAATACAAGTAGAACTATAAAAGTTGAAATTGCAGCACCATTTATACCATACAAGTCTATCAAATAATCATTTAGTAAATAAACAGATATTGCCATTGAAATAGAAAACGGAAGTGTAATTCTATAAAAGGTAGATGTAGCTAAAATTGCAGGACCGCAACCAAAGCTCATTTGAATCAATTTAGCAGATGAAATAATCAAAACAACTAAAGAAGCATTAGAATAAAATTGATTGTTTAAAAGCAAATAAAAAGAATCAATATTTAAATTAATTAACAAAAAAAACAATCCACTAATAAGTAACAAGTTTTCTGAACTCTTCTTATATAAATATTTAAGTTCAGAATAATTCTGATCATTTAATGATTTTGCAACTAATGGATTTAAAATTTGAAACATTGCTCTTCCTGGAATTTCAACAACTGTAGCAATAAAAACAGCAACAGCATAGTAAGCAGTTTGACTAATTGCTTGTTTTTGAGGAATCATATACTTGTCAATGTC
>Ga0102826_1000546_pt1 | contig 10111 bp, 10 predicted proteins | sample ColrivemetaGS737_FD_84972 | JGI IMG/M metagenome (GOLD analysis project Ga0102826, IMG submission 84972) | Estuarine microbial communities from the Columbia River estuary - metaG S.737 | ecosystem: Environmental > Aquatic > Marine > Intertidal zone > Estuary | place: USA: Columbia River Estuary...
ATAGTCGCTTTGATAAAAGGCTCTTCAACCCTTTCTAAACTAGAAGGGTCAGGCAAGTCAGACGGGTTGTTTACAAGTATTGGTGTTTTAGGGTCTTTTCTTGTATATGCGCTGTAAGACACATTAGGAACAGTCGTGATTACAGACATATTAAACTCTCTTTCAAGCCTTTCTTGAATTATTTCCAAATGAAGCATTCCTAAAAAGCCACATCTAAAACCAAAACCAAGTGCAGAAGAACTTTCGGGTGTGTAAACCAGTGAAGCGTCATTTAACTGAAGTTTGTCCATTGAGGACCGCAACTCTTCATAGTCTTCGGTATCTACTGGATATATGCCAGCAAAAACCATAGGCTTTACATCTTCAAAACCAGAAACACCTATGGTTTCAGTTGAATCAACGTCGATTATTGTGTCACCAACTTTAACTTCTTTTGCGTTTTTAATTCCGGTAATTAAATAACCCACATCACCAGCGCCAATATATTTTTTTGGAGTTTGAGTTAGGTTTAGTGTGCCAACCTCGTCGGCAGAGTATTTTTTTTGAGTAGCAAGAAACTTAATATCTTGTCCTTTAGAAATTTTTCCAGAAAAAACACGAAAATAAGTCTCAACCCCCCTAAAAGGGTTGTATACAGAATCAAAAATAAGGGCTTTTAAAGGCGCGTTTTCATCTGTTTTTGGAGAAGGAACAACGCTGATTATGGCATCTAAAATTTCTTCAATACCAAGCCCGGTTTTAGCAGAGGCATGAATAATTTCCTCTTTTTTACACCCTAACAAGTCAATAATATCGTCACTAACCTCCTCTGGATTCGCAGAAGGAAGGTCAATTTTGTTTAGAACAGGAATAATTTCTAGATCATTTTCCAAAGCCAAATAAAGATTCGAAATTGTTTGAGCCTGAATGCTTTGAGCGGCATCGACAATAAGAAGCGCTCCTTCGCAAGCAGCAATAGATCTTGACACTTCGTATGAAAAATCAACATGACCAGGCGTGTCAATTAAGTTTAAAACATAGTCTACGCCATTTTTTTCATAATTCATTTGAATAGCATGAGACTTGATCGTGATACCCCTTTCTCTTTCAATATCCATATTGTCTAAAAGCTGATCTTGTTTTTCTCTACTAGTAACAGCTCCAGTGAAATCAAGAAGCCTGTCAGCAAGCGTACTTTTACCATGGTCAATATGTGCGATAATACAGAAATTTCTAATTTCAGCCATTTATGAATAAATAAGGCACAAATATAATGCAATAAACTCTTTAAGTCTATTAAGATTAATATTTTACTTTTGCATAAAAATATTAGATTTTTGATTAAGATAGGTGAAATAGAAATTCCAGATTTTCCACTATTGTTAGCCCCAATGGAAGACGTAAGCGATCCTCCTTTTAGGGCATTGTGTAAAGAACAAGGTGCGGACGTTGTATATACAGAGTTTATCTCGAGTGAGGGCCTTATAAGGAACGCTCACAAAAGCGTAATAAAATTGGATATTTTTGAAAAAGAAAGACCTGTTGGTATTCAAATTTTTGGAGCAAACCTAGATTCAATGCTTCAGTCTGTAGATATTGTAGAATCTGTAAACCCAGATATTATTGACATCAACTTTGGATGCCCTGTAAAAAAAGTTGTTTCAAAAGGGGCGGGCGCAGGGATTCTAAAAGACATTGATCTTATGGTAAAACTAACAAGTGAAATGTGTAAAAGAACAAAGCTTCCGATCACTATTAAAACTAGGCTTGGCTGGGACGAAAACTCGATAAGAATTGTTGAAGTTGCGGAAAGACTTCAGGATGTTGGAGCAAAAGCCATATCAATTCACGGACGAACAAGGGCGCAAATGTACAAAGGAGAGGCAAATTGGAAACCAATAGCAGAGGTTAAAAACAATCCAAGAATGTTTATTCCTGTTTTTGGAAACGGAGATGTAAACAGTCCAGAAAAAGCAAAACTCATGAGAGATGAGTACGGTTTAGACGGAGCGATGATAGGAAGAGCAAGTATAGGGAATCCTTGGTTTTTTAACCAAGTAAAAACCTTTTTAAAAACAGGAAAAAAAGCACAACCACCTTCAGTTTTAGAAAGGATTAATATTGCCAAACGGCATCTTGAAATGTCTATTAAATGGAAAGGCGATCGTTTAGGTATATTAGAAACAAGACGACATTATTCTAACTATTTTAAAGGAATAAAAGACTTTAAACCATATAGAACAAAACTTGTTACACTTGAAACATCAGAAGAGTTAATGAATTTATTTTCTGAACTTGAAGAAATAAATGAGTCTTTGCTTGTTACAGTTTAACCTGAAGACTTGTTTTAGAGGCTAAATAAGACCCAGTACAGCAGATAATAAAAAGAATTATAAACACAGAGAACACATTTGTAAATTCAAAACTTACAGGGTAAGGAATTTCGGTTCCAGCAAGCCTTATAAAAGAATAATTTTTTTGTAGAAAAACAAACGAAATCCCAGACAAAAGACCTAAAACACCCCCTGTTAAAGAAATCATTAAGCCGTGCTTAAAAAAAATGTTTTGAATGTGTTTTTTTGTGGCACCGATTTTTAAAAGCGTTTGAATGCTTTTTCTTTTTTCTACAATTAAAATAATTATTGCGCCAACTGAATTAAACATAGCAACGGTCAATATAAGAGCCATCAGAATATTTAATATTAAGCTTTCCACATTTAGCATTTTATAATAAGTTGGATTAAGCTCTTCTCTTGTTTTCACATAAAAACCTTCATTAAAAACTTTTTTTAATTTTTGCATTAATACATCAGGGTTTTTTAGCGGCTTAATTAATATTGCCGAAATTTCTTGAGCACCTTTATTTAACAGAGATTGTGCTGAACCTAAAGAAGAAAAAACATTTCGCTGATCCTTTTCGTTTGAGGAGGAATACACTCCAGAGGGAGCGAAACCTAAAGAACGAAAAGGTTTTTTAACCAGAACAGAGGTGTTTTTTTTGTTAGGAACACTAACGCTTAGTTCGCCTCCATAGTTAAAAAGACCTAGATTTAGCTTGTCAGCCATAAAATAGCTCACAACAATTTCGCTAGAGTCTTCGTTTATCCACCTACCAACAGACAAAACACTGTCAATTTCGATAACATTTCTAAAGCTTGCATCAACACCAACAAGATTACCATAGGTGTTTTTTCCATCACTGCTAAGGAGGGTTTTTTCTTCTATTATTTTCGAGTATATAAAAGAATCTGTATTGTCAGAAAGCCATTCAATTTGATTTGAAGTGGGTTTAAATGTTTTTAACGATTGAGCTGTTATTTTAATATCTGGATCAAACGCTTTATTATAGTCAAGACCAAAATCTTTAAGACCGGAAAAAACAGAAAGTACAATAAAAAAAGAACAGGAAGCTATAACTAAAACAAAAGAAGCAATTAGGCTTACAAAGTTTACAATATTGAATCTGTTTTTTGAAAAAAAATATTTTTTTGAAACAAAAAAACTAATCCCCATTTTATATTTTTTTTCTTTTGTCTAACAGAGAGGTGTTTTTTATTGGATCTTCTGTTTTTTTTAGAGCATTATCAATCGAATTAATATACTCCAACGAGTCGTCGTTGTAAAAAAAAAGTTCAGGAACCCTTCTGACCTGATTTTTAACCAATAAGGCAAGTGAATGCCTTATTGCGCTCTTTTTCTTTGAAAACAAATCAAATACCATTGAAGTGTTTTTAACAGGAAAAACACTAATGTATGTTTTGGCAGAAGAAAGGTCAGATGAAACACGAACCTTGGTAACAGAAGCAATAACAGACCCCGACAAGGTCTCTTTTAAAAGTTTCTGTAGAATTACAGATAGATCTTGTTGAATTACTGCACCTATTTTTTTTTGTCGCGTTGTTTCCATATTACAAAAATACAGAAAACTTTGACTATAATCTTGAAATACGAAGCGTGTTTACTTGTCCTTTCTCAACGACAGGCATTGCAGCAAGGTTAATTACAAGATCACCTTTTTTTACAAACCCTTTTTTAACAGCTAGTGCGTTGACCTCTTCTACTGTTTTATCAGTACTAACAAAGTTGTCATAAAAAACACATCTAACCCCCCAGAGTAAACAAAGTTGTGATAAAATACGCTTGTTTGACGTGAAAACTAAAATCACCGCTGAAGGTCTCCAGGAAGATATTTGCCAAGCAGTGTAGCCGCTATTTGTAAGAGTACAGATAGCAGACGCTTCCAGTTTATTAGCGATATTACAGGCCTGAAAACAAATAGCTTTTGTTATAACCCTTTTTGAGTGTATTTCAGGAAGAGTATCAGGAACTTGAATTAAAGGAGAATTTTCAACACCCCTAATTATTTTACCAACCGTTTGAATAACTTCAACAGGGTATTGTCCTACAGATGTTTCTCCAGAGAGCATAACAGCATCAGCGCCATCCATGACAGAATTTGCAACATCGTTTACTTCAGCTCTGGAAGGAGTTAGGCTATCGATCATAGATTCCATCATTTGGGTCGCGATTATAATAGGCTTTCGAGCCTTCTTAGCCATATTAACCATAAGCTTTTGTTTAAGCGGAACCTCTTCTGCAGGAATTTCTAATCCTAGATCTCCCCTTGCAACCATTAATCCGTCGGCCGCATGAAGTATTGCGTCAAGATTAAGAATAGCCTCAGGTTTTTCTATTTTAGCAATAATTGGAATTTTGTCTTTTGAGTTTTTGCTTATTAGCTCTTCAAGTTCGTATACATCTTTTTTTGACCTAACAAAAGAAAGAGCTAGCCAATCAAAATTATTTTTTACTGCAAACACAGCGTCAGCCTTATCTTTTTCGGTAAGCGCAGGTAAAGAAAGTTTTGTGTTTGGAAGATTTACTCCTTTTCTAGACTTTAATTCACCACCCTGAATAACCTCAGCTTTAACTAAATTTTTTTTATTTGTTTCAAGAACTTTTAAAATCAATTTACCGTCATCAACTAAAATTTTCTCTCCTTTTGAAACGTCTTTAGGAAAGTCTTTATAGTTTATAGAAACTAAACTAGAATTGCCGAACTCTATTTCGTCTGTAGTAATTGAGATGGTTTCGCCATTTTCAATATAAACATCATCTTTTAATATGCCTAAACGAATTTTAGGACCTTGAAGATCTCCTAAAATAGCGACATGAATATTAAGCGCTGAGCTTATTTCCCTGATGTTCAAAACAGTTTGTTTTACTTCGTTGTGGTTTGCGTGTGAAAAATTAACACGAAACACATTTACACCCTCTTTTACCAAAGCCTTAAGCATGGATTTTTCAGTAGAGCTAGGCCCAAGAGTTGCTATTATTTTGGTTTTATTGAAAGTCATATTATTCAAATATTAAATTTTCTTTAGATTTTAACTTTTTTTTAGGGATTTTATAAACCGAAGCTATTTCGTTTATTAAATGAATTTTTTTTAAATAATTAAAAAAAAGATTTTGATCACCAATACATTTTAAGATATACTGAACTGAAGATATTTCGGGCATTAGAAAAAACTCCTCTTGCGAATCTTTAAAAAGAGACAAAGAGTCGTTTGATTTAATTGAGCTCTTACACGAGTTGTTATAAACCCAAAAATCTAAATCAGATTTTTTGTTAAAATAATGATAAGTCATAAAAGCCGCTTTTGTTGATTTAAATGTTAAATCTTTTTTTGTCCTAATAAATCGCGTACATAAATGAAGATTTAGCAAAAGAATTAATTTAAAAAACTCATCATTAAAGTGCAGAGCAAAATAACTTGTGTCTTTTTCTGGTTCAAGATGTTTTAAGATATGATTAGGCACGGTTCAAATATACAATATGTAATACTTTATAAAGTTTTAAAGAATATTAATCTTCAAACTTCTTGAAAAGCACACAAGCGTTATGCCCTCCAAAGCCAAAAGTGTTACTCATTGCGTAGGTAACTTCTCTTTGTTGAGCTTTGTTGAAAGTGAAATTAATTTTTTCGTCAATTGCTTCGTCTTTTGTTTGGTGATTTATTGTAGGAGGGATAAGACTGTTGTTAATTGACAAAATTGATGAAATTGCTTCAACAGCACCTGCGGCGCCTAAAAGATGACCAGTCATTGATTTGGTAGAGTTAATGTTCATAGAGTAAAGATGTTCTCCAAAAACTTTATGAAGAGCTTTAGATTCAGCAACATCTCCTAAAGGAGTTGATGTTCCGTGCATGTTTATTGTATCAATAGCTTCTAAGCTAACATTAGCATCTCTTAAACAGTTTTCCATAACCTTAATAGCTCCAATTCCTTCGGGATGCGGAGCGGTCATGTGGTAGGCATCAGCTGAAAGCCCCCCCCCAACAAGTTCTGCATATATTTTAGCTCCTCTTTTTTTGGCATGCTCGTATTCTTCTAAAATTAAAGCCCCACCTCCTTCTCCAAGCACAAACCCGTCTCTTCCCTTGTCGAAAGGCCTAGATGCTGTTGTTGGGTCATCATTTCTTGTTGAAAGCGCATGAAGAGCGTTAAACCCTCCAATTCCAGAAATCGAAACTCCAGCTTCAGATCCGCCAGAAACAATAACGTCTGCATGACCAAGACGAATATAATTCAAGCCATCAATTAAAGCGTTGGCAGAAGATGCACATGCAGAAACAGTAGCAAAGTTAGGGCCTCTAAACCCGTTTCTAATGGAAATAATCCCAGGAGCAATATCAGGAATCATTTTAGGAATCATAAATGGATTAAACCTTGGAGTTCCGTTTCCTGAAGCGAATCCTAAAACTTCATTTTGAAAAGTTTCTAGCCCACCAATTCCAGCTCCCCAAATAACTCCGACCCTATCTTTATCAACATCATCCTCAATCAGCCTCGAATCTTTTATTGCTTCTTCAGAAGAGACTATAGCATATTGAGCAAATCGATCCATTTTTCTAGACAGCTTTCTGTCCATAAAGTTTTCTGGATCAAAATTCTTAAGCTCACAAGCAAACTTAGTTTTGAAATTAGAAGCATCAAAGTATGTAATGTCATTTGCCCCGCTTTTGCCAGACTTAAGACCATCCCAGTATTGAGAAACAGTGTTACCAATAGGTGTTAATGCCCCTAATCCGGTAACAACAACACGCTTAAGTTCCATAAGACTATTTTGAGCTTTCGATGTACTGTACAGCTTGACCAACAGTAGCAATTTTTTCTGCTTGGTCGTCGGGGATTTGAATATCAAATTCTCTTTCAAATTCCATAATTAATTCTACTGTGTCAAGAGAGTCAGCGCCTAAATCGTTAGTAAAACTAGCCGCAGGCACAACTTCATTTTCGTCAACCCCTAATTTGTCGACAATAATTGCATTAACTCTAGATGAAATATCAGACATAATTCTTTTGTTTAAAGTTCCGACAAAAATAAAAAACTTTACATTATATCCCCTCTTTTTTATAAAAATTAAAAAAAAGAGTCCTTTTAAATGTTGAATTAAGAAGTAGAAAAGCGTTATTTTGTCAAAGAATATTTTTAAGATTGAAAAAAAATAATAAAAACATAGTCATTTTCGCTTCTGGATCAGGATCTAATGCTGTTAAAATATTCGATTATTTTAAAGGAAAGGACAATGTTAATATTGATTGTTTATATTGTAATAATCCAGGAGCAAAGGTGTTGAAAACATTTAAAAGGCTCAATATTAAAACTGTTTTGTTTTCTAAAACAGATTTTGAAAACAAAAAAATCTTAAAAAGTTTAATTAAAAGAAACCCAGATCTAATAATATTAGCAGGGTTTTTATTAAAAATACCAAAAGAGATTACAATTGCTTTCAAAAACAAAATAACAAATATTCACCCATCTCTTCTTCCGTCCTATGGGGGGAAAGGAATGTATGGGCAGAACATTCATAAAGCGGTTTTGTTAAACAAAGAAAAAGTCTCAGGATTAACAATTCACTATGTCAACGAAAAGTATGATGATGGAGCAATAATCTTCCAAAAAGAAGTTTTTTTAGATCCTTTTGAAACAGCCAATTCACTATCTGAAAAAATTTTAGCTGAAGAACATCTTAATTATTCTGTTGTTATTGAAAAACTATTAGCAAAATGAACAACAATGATGTAATAATTTATACCGACGGTTCATCAAGGGGGAATCCCGGTCCAGGAGGATACGGAATTGTAATGGAGGACTGTAAAACAGGTTTTTCTAAACAATATTCTAAGGGATTTCAAAAAACAACTAATAATAGAATGGAGCTTTTGGCAGTGATTGACGCTTTAAAAAAATTAAAAAAAACTAAGCTAAAAATCACTGTTTTTACAGATTCAAAATATGTAGTAGACTCAATTGAGAAAAAATGGGTTTTTAAATGGAAAACAACCGGGTTTAAAAACAAAAAAAATGTAGATTTGTGGCTTGAATTTTTGAATTTGCAAGAACTAAACAGTATTTCGTTTAAGTGGATAAAAGGGCACAATAATCACCCTCAAAACGAAACATGCGACAAACTTGCTTTTAGTGCTTCAGAAAAAAAACCTCTTTTTATTGACGAGGGATATGAAAAAACTTTAAATAAATTATTTTGAAAAAGACACTTATTGTAGGAACAGTTGCGTTTGACGAAATCGAAACACCAAAAGAGAGTTCTGGAAAAATTTTAGGAGGAGCGGCAACTTATATAGGCCTAAGCTCAGCTTTGTTTGATTCCCGGGCTTCGATTATTTCAGTCGTTGGCGGGGATTTTGATCAAAAATACTTAGACCTGCTAAGGTCTAAAGGCCTAAACACAGATTCAATTGAAATAATATCTAAAGGAAAAACTTTTTATTGGAAAGGAAAATATCATAAAGATTGGAATAAAAGAGATACCTTAAACACACAGTTAAATGTACTGGCAGACTTTAACCCCTCTGTTAGTGCGTCCGACTCAAGTTCTGAAATAATAGTTTTAGGAAATTTACATCCAGCGGTTCAAAGCACAGTTCTAAACCAAATTATTTCTAAAAATAAATGTGTCATTCTTGACACTATGAATTTTTGGATGGACAATTCACTTGAGGAGCTTTTGAAAGTCATTGAAAAAGCAAACATTATTATAATAAACGATGAAGAGGCCTTACAGCTTTCCGGAAAAAACACGCTTTTTAACGCTGCGGATGAAATTCTTAAAATGGGGCCAGAGCATGTAGTAATAAAAAAAGGAGAGCACGGAGCAATGCTATTTAATAAAGAGGAGTTTTTTACAATACCAGCTTATCCGGTAAAACAAGTGAAAGACCCAACAGGAGCTGGAGATACTTTTGCGGGAGGTTTTGCAGGATATTTATCCCAAAACAACGATTTAGATTTTGAAACCTTAAAGCTTGCTGTTGTTCACGGAACAGTCATGGCATCATTTTGTGTTGAGGGTTTTGGCACTTCTCAAATGGAAACGTTAAACAAAGAAACTTTTCAAAATCGCCTGAAAGAATTTAAGAAATACACAAGGTATTAAAGAAAATTAAGTAAATTTAATCTTAACATTTAAGCATCAATGAGCGATCAAATTAAACACGAGTGTGGAATAGCTCTTATAAGACTGCTTAAACCCCTGAAATTTTATCAAAAAAAATACGGCTCTAGTTCTTACGGAGCAAATAAAATGTATTTAATGATGGAGAAACAGCACAACAGGGGGCAAGATGGAGCAGGGTTGGCAACTGTGAAAATGGACGCTAAACCAGGTGAAAAATATATTTTTAGAGAAAGATCCTCTGCAAAACAGCCCATACAAGAAGTTTTTACAAGGGTTAATGAAAGGATGGCAAGCTCTAATGAAAAAAATGGTAACGTTCCTTTTCAAGCAGAACTTTTGTTAGGGCACGTTAGGTATGGAACTTTTGGAAAAAACAACCTCGAAAGTGTTCATCCTTTTTTAAGACAAAACAACTGGACTCACCGAAACCTTATTGTTGCCGGAAATTTTAACATGACAAATAATCAAGAGCTCTTCGATAACTTAGTTAAACTAGGCCAGCATCCGAAAAGCAAGGTGGATTCCGTTACTGTAATGGAAAAAATTGGACATTTTTTGGATGATGCAGTACGTAAAATTTATAAAGATTTAAAAAAAGAAGGTTTTAATAAACAAGAGGCCTCACCTTTAATTGAAAAAAGACTTAA
>Ga0102826_1000548_pt1 | contig 10103 bp, 7 predicted proteins | sample ColrivemetaGS737_FD_84972 | JGI IMG/M metagenome (GOLD analysis project Ga0102826, IMG submission 84972) | Estuarine microbial communities from the Columbia River estuary - metaG S.737 | ecosystem: Environmental > Aquatic > Marine > Intertidal zone > Estuary | place: USA: Columbia River Estuary...
CCAACTAAGGTTGCATAGAATACACGCATTGCGGAAATTTCTTGTAATCCTTCTCCGAAAAAGTTCATTTGCATTGTTTCTGGTAACATCCACGTAACTAATACGAAACATGCAGCAGCAACTAAAGCAATAGATGTCCAGTTACCAATATTTAATGCGCCCATAACCTGAGCTTCTTTAGCATCATTACTCTTTATTTTAACTAACATGGTCCCTATGATAGAAATAATGATTCCTGCACCAGCAATTGCCATTGGTAATAATATTGGGCCAATGCCTCCAAAACCAAATTCAGAAATATTTCCACCCATATCTTTAATCACATAGTTACCAAGTACCATGGCGGCAAGAACAGTTGCTACGTATGAACCAAATAAATCGGCACCCATACCTGCAACATCCCCAACATTGTCACCAACGTTATCTGCAATAGTCGCTGGATTTCTTGGATCATCTTCTGGGATTCCGGCTTCAACTTTTCCAACTAAATCTGCACCAACATCCGCAGCCTTAGTATAAATACCACCGCCTACTCTTGCGAATAAAGCAATAGATTCCGCACCTAATGAAAAACCAGCTAAGGTTTCCAATACTAGAGTCATGTCATCTGTATTTGTCCAACCTTCTGGCATAAATACAAACTTGTAAAATATAATAAAGAAGGCGGTTAAACCTAATACCGCTAAACCAGCAACACCAAGTCCCATTACAGTTCCGCCACCAAAAGATATTTTTAAGGCTTTTGGCAAACTAGTTCGTGCAGCTTGAGTTGTTCTGACATTTGTTTTAGTTGCGATTTTCATTCCTATATTTCCTGCAAAAGCAGAAAAAATTGCACCGCAGACAAAAGCAATTACAATTAAATAACTAGTAGTTGGTACAAAGTAGGCTACTACTGTTAGTAGTAAACTAACTATGACTACAAATATTGAAAGCAATCTATATTCGGCATTTAAGAATGCCAAGGCCCCTTCATAAATGTGGTCTGAAATTTCTTTCATTTTACCATCTCCTGCGTCTTGTTTCATTACCCAATTTTGCTTGACTATCATGTAGATTAGTCCTAATAACGCCAAAGCTATTGGCATGTAAATCATCAGTGATTCCATATGTTTATTGTTAGATTAGTTTTTAACGTGTGCAAAAATAGTAAAATCAATATTAATAGGAAATTCTTTTTAAGCGAATTTATAAAGGGGGCTATTTAGAATGTTATTAAACTAAAAACAACGCTTGTAAATAATTTTTAGACAAAGTCCAACCGAATTGATATTGACACAAAAATAAATTAACTTCGTTCAAACAGAAACTCAATTATTCACTTTGAGTAATTAGTACAAAATCACAATTATGAAATCACTATTATTCCTTCTAAATGTATTGCTTATTATTGGATGTAAAGATGGCTCAGACATGACCGTTGAAGAAATTAGATGGCAAAAACATGTGGCAAATACTGAAATTATTAGAGATGATTTTGGTGTTCCACATATTTACGGTAAAACTGATGCTGATGCTGTATTTGGATTACTTTATGCGCAATGTGAAGACGATTTTAATCGTGTTGAAAGCAATTACATTTGGGCTATAGGAAGACTTGCGGAAGTTGAAGGAGAGGCCGCTTTGTACAGTGATTTGAGAGCTAGACTGTATATGACCAAAGACGAAGCTGTCGAAAATTTCAAAAATTCACCAAAGTGGTTACAAGACCTCTGTGTTGCTTTTGCTGACGGGATTAATTATTATTTAAAAACACACCCCGAAGTACAGCCAAAATTATTAACTCGTTTTGAACCTTGGATGCCCATGTACTTTAGCGAAGGCTCTATTGGAGGTGATATTGAGAGAGTCTCAACAAACAATATCAAAAAGTTTTATGGTGATTCTGAACATCCGATGGTTGTCAATGATGGATTAATTAGGCTAAAAGATAATGAACCAAGAGGTTCAAATGGATTCGCAATTTCAGGAGAACGTACACAATCTGGAAATGCCATGTTGTTAATTAATCCTCACACCTCCTTCTTTTTCAGGGGTGAAGTTCATGTGGTTAGTGAAGAAGGATTAAATGCCTACGGAGCAGTCACCTGGGGACAGTTTTTTGTATACCAAGGGTTTAACGAAAAAACAGGCTGGATGCATACCTCAACAGGGACAGATATCATCGATGAATTTGAAGAGACCATTGCATTTTCAAATGATAAAAAATCTTATGTGTATGGTGACAAATTGCTTCCAATTGATTCCATTCCAGTTGCTCTAAAATACAAGTCTGTTGATGGCGTCTTAGATAAAAGTTTTATGATTTATCGTACTCATCACGGACCAATTACCCACAAAAGAGATGATAAATGGGTGTCGACAGCATTAATGTGGAGTCCAATAAATGCGTTGGAGCAATCGTTTACAAGAACTAAAAAATCAAACCACGATGAATTTCATGAAATGATGGATATTCGTACAAATTCATCAAATAATACGGTTTATGCAGATGCAGATGGAACTATTGCCTATTACCATGGCAACTTTATCCCAAAAAGAAATCAACAGTTTGATTATTCTCAACCTGTTGATGGCAGTAACCCAGAAACAGATTGGGATGGCTTACATTCTTTGGAGGAAACAATTATGGTTATCAATCCACCAAATGGTTGGATTCAAAATTGTAACTCAACACCGTTTACAAGTGCTGCTGAATATAGTCCTAAAATGGAGGACTACCCGAAGTACATGGCTTCTTTTCCTGAAAACTTTAGAGGGATGCATGCCATTCCTCTGCTCAAGAATGCAACTAAATTAACTCTTGACAGTCTCATTGATTTGGCCTATGACCCCTACCTTCCCGGAGCAGATTTACTAATTAGTGGTTTACTAGATGCCGCAAAAAATAGTGAGCTTAATAACGTAAAAATAAAGGCTGCGATAGCATTACTAAAAAACTGGGATTTTAAAGTTTCTGAAACATCAATTGGTATGACGTTAGCACAATTTTATTTAAACACTTATTTAAAATCAGGATTAATTCCAAATATGATAGGTAATAAACGCATTACTAGACTGGAAAGATTTAACTACATGAGTAAAAAGGCTTCTGCCAAAGAACGTTTAGGTATTTTTCAGATAGCTTTAGAAACATTAGAAAGTGATTTTGGCTCGTGGCAAACTACATGGGGCTCCTTCAATAGATATCAGAGAAATAACGGTTCAATTTTTCAAACTTTTGATGATAACAAAGAAAGTCTCCCTGTCGGAATGGCATCAGGCACCTGGGGTGCACTTGCTTCATATGGAACTCGTTTTGGCAAGGACACAAAACGTCAATACGGCGTTGCTGGCAATAGTTTTGTTGCAGTTGTTGAGTTTGGAGAAAAGCTGAGAGCTAAATCGATGTTAGCAGGTGGTCAAAGCGGTGATCCAACATCACCCCATTTTGATGACCAAAGTGAGCGCTACGCAAATGGCACCTTTAAAAATGTTGCTTTTTATCGTTCTGATGTTGAAAAAAGAGCAATTTCCACCTATCATCCCGGTGAAAAATAGATAGATACCATGAATGCATTTAAAGCAATACTTGTACTTTTCTTACTCAATTCATGCCAACAACTAAACCCTGCGACACCTCTTGTTGTAAACAGTAATAGCATCACATCAAATTTAATCATAGCAAATGACCACATAAAAACTTTCAAAACCAATGCAACTTTATCGAACGAGTACTTTGATTTTGATGATTTAAAAGGGAAATATATGCTCATTGACTTCTGGGGTACTTGGTGTGCGCCATGTGTAAAAGAAATGCCCCAGATAAAAAAAATTTATGAATACTACAGTGATAAACTTTACGTACTGGGTATAAATACAAGGGACAATAAAGCACGTTTGAGACAATTTATCACGTCCAATGAGTATCCTTGGACTCAACTCATAAATGGAACAGGTTTATCAGATTTTGTTCTAAAATTTAACGTAGTTGGCTTTCCAACAAAACTCATCGTAGATCCAAACGGAAAGATTTTACATCGCTTTGTAGGCAGTGGTGAAAAAGCATTTGACAAATTAGAAGAGCTTTTGAAAAAATAATAAGTTGTTTGTTATATAACCATAGCGATCGGTTTCAAACACTAACATCTGAGCTATTCTACCCCGCAAGCATATCTCTTATTTTGTATTATTGTAAATATGAAAAAATTAAATTCAATTGATCTCTTTATAGACAAACTGTCCACACAAGTTGTTTCGAACAACACAACAAACATGTATTTTGGAAATACAATTGCATCACAGATTTGTAGAAAAAACTTAAAACTTTATCTAAATAAAATGATTGATGTGAAGCCATCACATCTTTTATTAGGTGAAGCACCTGGGTACAAGGGTTGTGGAATTACTGGCATTGCATTTACGAGTGAACGTATTTTGAATGAAAACACGTTTTATAAAAATCAAGGCTTTCGATGCTTAAATAAGCCGTCAAAACTAAGTAGCGAAATTTCTGCAACCATTGTGTGGAGTGTATTGGATAATTACACGAACATACCTTTGATATGGAATATTTTTCCATTTCACCCCCATGACACATCAAAAAAAAAATCAAACAGGACTCCGACTGAAACAGAATTAGAATTAGGAAAAGTGTACTTAAACTTACTTTTAAAAATATTTAATATTGATAATATAATTGCTCTAGGAAGAAAACCTGAATCTAAACTTAAAGGTTTTGGGTATCATTATGGTTACATTAGACATCCTGCCAATGGAGGAAAAAATAAATTTGTTAATGGCCTAAAAGAAGTATTAAAATGAAACTAATTAATATAAATAGACTCCCCTTAGTATTGGTTCTTATGTTGCTTGTCACAATGAGTTGCCAATTAAAAAAAAAGAGTGAACACCTAAGTCATCCTATTTCTAACACTAACGTTACAATTGTTGGAGCTATGAAAAATGTTATGTGGAAGGGAGAATTGAGTGGTCGCATTTATTTAGACACTATGTCAAACAAAGAGGGGCTTTACGGCCTTGGTCCTGAAAGTTATTTAACAGGAGAGTTACTCGTAAACAATGGAGTAAGTTATCTGTCAAAAGTAATTTCTGATTCAAGCATGAACGTTGAGCGTCGATTTGATGTTTCAGCGCCCTTCTTTGTCTACTCTAATGTAAACGCTTGGCAGCATGTAAAACTTCCTTCTAACATCAAAACTATTAAAGATTTAGAAAAATTTATTGATACTTTGAGAGCCGACTTTCAAAATCCATTTGTATTTAGATTAACCGGACAGGTAAAAGATGCGACAATTCATATTCAAAATTTGCCTTTTGATACAAAAGTATCCTCTCCAAAAGAGGCGCATCAAGGTCAAATTAATTACGACATAACCAATGTCGAATCAGAAATAATTGGTTTCTTTTCAACAAAACATAAAGGAATATTCACCCATCACGATTCGTATCTTCACATGCATTTAATAACATTAGACCAAAGACAAATGGGCCATCTAGATACATTAGAAATTGGCAATATGACATTGTATTTGCCTAGGAATAAACCTTAATTTTAATACTTTTGTTGTTAAAAATAAAATCCAAAAGTCCCGGTAACCCCAAACTTCCTGGCACCAGGACGATCTAAATAGTTGCCTCTAAAATTAAAATCAACTCGAAAAATTTTGAATATATTACCGATGCCAATACCGTACTCATAATACATATTCTTATCAGGAGCCTCATAAAGCAATCCCGATGCGTTTAAAAGCTTATTCTCATCAGAAATTTCTCCCCAAGCAGTTCGAAAGCTGATAATTTCACGTAAATTAAGCTTTCTTAAAAAAGGAATTCTTGAAAATAAACGGCCATTAAAATTGTGTTGTAAATGAAGTGATACGTAAGTGTCTGTTACAAACTCATAAAAATCAAGTTGCGAAAACGTGTTGTAAATTGAAAAATAGGACTGGTTTCCTGGGATGACACTTAATAGACCAAGTGGAACATTACCAAACGTTTTTCCAAATTCAATATTAGAATAGAATCTTCCAAAGCCTCCAAGTTGCCAAGGCTGAAAATATGAAAATTGAAATTTTGTATAATTAAAGTCTCCCTTAAAGACATCTTTATCACCAATACTTATTTGAGCAAAAATTCGAGCATAATCATCATTTGCATCATACCGCTCTACTCCAAAGCCTGTCATTTTACGCTTTGGAAAATACGCCAAGGAGAACGATGTTTCAAATTGCTGTATTTCAGAGGAAATTCCTGTTGAAGAAGCCGAGTCGATATAATCTAAACTAAAGGTGTCTGATGCAGATTCTAACGTTCTGTAATTTGCTGATAATCTCATTATCAAATTACGCCAAGGTTCTATTTCTATAGCTGCGCTCGTCAAGTTAATGGAAGTAAGCTTATCATTGGTTCCTGTTCCAACTAACGAAGAAGAAGCAAAACTACGCCCTAAAACATCTGTGGATGTGGTCAAACTTGCACCAATTTGCTCAACATCTCTTCGATTTCCTCCTGAAATAATGAGTCGGCTTTTTTTATCAAGTAACCATTTCCCCGAAATCCCGTATTTGAATTTATCATCTCTAAAGCCGTAGGCTAAAAATCCTTCTAGGCGCCACAAGTCATTTCTTCCAAAATAAGTTCTCCCTCCTGTTCTTAATCGAAGTCCCTCTACATAATTAAAACCAAACGTTGAAAAAATAGGACCGTAATCAAGTGGCAAACTGTTAAACTCAATGTAGCCAGAAGTTAAAATACTGCCAAGGTTATATAAGCGATTAAATTTTTTAACTGTTGTTAAGGTGTCTAACATTTTATAAACCCCTAACTCATCCTTATTAAGTTTTTCTAATCTATTCGCATTCCAAAAACTCGAATTTCTATCATATACATCCTTATCATAGAAGTAAACCTCCTCATCATAAAACTTTTTTTCTTTGGGCTCATCAAAAACATAATTATTATACAACGTGGTTCGCTTTCCATAAACACCTCTCGATTTTTCCTTTTTATTAAAAGCAAAATCAGACATCATGTAATCACGCTTTACTAAAAATAAAGAATCATTTAAAACATCAAATTCTTGTTCGATATATATTTCTTTAACCCAATTTATATTGGCACTTTTTGATGCTTGTAAATTTATTTCCTTAATGGCATAAGTCGTATCGGCAACCCAAAAATCTCCTTTAAAGGTTAATTCATTTTTTCGTCTAGGATAATAGATAATATTATAGCACCACTTGTTATCAATGTATGAACTATCGGATAACACATAATTATAAGTATTAATTCCCGTTTGGGATAATGGACTCACAAAGCTTTTATCAAAAAACTTTAAATAATTATCGTAGATGTTATAGTCAGAATATAATTCATCAACGAAGTCAATGATAATTTGATTATCATTAAATCCAGAGTTTTTGTTTCCCTCTAAAACTTCCTTTTCCTTCTTCTCAAGGTTATCGCCGTAAACTTTTGTGACCGATTCATTAATGAATATTGGTAAATATGTTTTACCCGTTACCCTAGAAGTATCAACCTCATTAAAAACAAACTCCATCCCCTTGAATAATTTACTTTTTATTAAGGTACTGTCTATGGTATTAAGATCAAACTCAACTTTTTCATATTTATCATATTCATATTGTTTAAACCGACGCAACCCATTATCTCGTTTATTTTCCCACACTTTTCGTAATATGCTAATTGCTGGATTATCTTTTTTTGATTGCTTCCCAGTAAAAAGAACCACTTCATCTAATTGTGAGGCCGTGTCATTGAGTACCAATTTTAAATTGAGACTAAGCTTTTCCTTGAGGGGAAGTATCAGTGTTTCATAACCGACAAACGAAATTACCAAAGTATCCCATCTTTGTTCAGACTCTAAATAAAATCGACCATTTTCATTACTAATGGTTCCTTCAGAAGATCCTTTAAAAATAACATTGGCAAAGGCAACGGGTTCGTTATTTATATCAATTATATGCCCTCCAACTTTTGTTTGAGAAGCCATTTGAATTATATATCCAAAAACAAATAAATAAAATATCTTAAATTTCATAGGCATAAAAAACTCCACCATTTACATGATGAAGTTTAAAAACGTAAAACTATCTCTTTTATTGGTTATTTATAAAGAACCTTCTTCACTGCTGCGACAACATCTCCACTATTAGGCAGCCATTCTTTCAATAATACTGGCGAATAGGGTGCCGGAGTATCAGCTGTATTAATTTTTATTATCGGCGCATCAAGATAATCAAAAGCCTGAGATTGTACTTGATAGGTTATTTCAGTTGCAACGTTCCCGAAGGGCCAAGCCTCTTCCAAAATAACTAAACGATTTGTTTTTTTAACAGAATCTAAAATGGTCTTGTGGTCCATTGGACGTACAGTCCTTAAATCAATGATTTCGCATGAAATACCCTCTTTTTGCAATTCATCGGCTGCTATATATGCTTCCTTTATAATTTTGCCAAAAGAAACAATCGTCACATCTGATCCCTCTCGCTTGATGTCAGCAACCCCCATTGGAATGATATATTCTCCTTCTGGCACTTCTGCTTTATCTCCATACATTTGTTCACTTTCCATGAAAATCACAGGATCATCATCTCGAATGGCTGCTTTTAGTAAACCTTTTGCATCATATGGATTAGAGGGCACAACGACTTTCAAACCTGGTGTATTTGCATACCAACTTTCGAAAGCTTGCGAATGCGTTGCTGCTAACTGTCCCGCTGATCCTGTTGGACCTCTAAACACAATAGGACACTTAAATTGTCCCCCTGACATCTGTCTTATTTTAGCGGCATTATTTATTATTTGATCAATTCCAACTAAAGCAAAATTAAATGTCATGAATTCAACTATTGGTCGGTTTCCAGTCATTGTTGAACCCACAGCAATCCCAGCAAAGCCTAATTCTGCAATTGGTGTATCAATCACACGTTTTGAGCCAAACTCATCTAACATGCCTTTAGAGGCTTTGTATGCGCCATTATACTCAGCAACCTCTTCACCCATAAGATAAATATGGTCATCTCTTCGCATTTCTTCACTCATAGCTTCACAGATAGCCTCTCTAAACTGAATTGTTTTCATTTATATCGTTTTATAAGAACAGCAAAAGTAATAATTATTGATAAAATTTAAACAAACAAACTTCTAAATATTTATTATGCATGCATAGGAAATTAAGGGATTTTTAATTATATTTGTACCCTCAAATATATAATATATAACAACTGTAGAATTATGAAAATATTAGTTTGTATCAGTCACGTTCCTGACACAACATCAAAAATTAATTTTATTGATAACGACACAAAATTTGACACTAATGGCGTTCAATTTGTGATAAATCCAAACGATGAGTTTGGTCTAACTAGAGCCATGTGGTTTAAAGAAAAACAAGGAGCTTCAGTCACAGTTGCAAGTGTTGGAGGTGCTGAAACCGAACCTACGCTAAGAAAAGCTTTAGCAATTGGTGCTGACGAAGCCATTCGTATAAACACGGAAGCTAAAGATGGCATTACAGTCGCAAAAGAACTATCACATGTCATTGAAGATAAAGGTTTTGATTTGATAATTGCTGGTCGTGAGTCAATTGACTACAATGGTGGCATGGTTCCAGGAATGATCGCTGCCCTGACAAATGCTAATTTTGTTAATAATTGTATTAGTTTAGAGATCGATGGATCAATTGTCAAAGCTATTAGAGAAATTGATGGAGGAAAAGAGACACTCGAAACCAGTTTTCCCCTTGTCATTGGAGGTCAAAAAGGCCTAGTTGAAGAAAGTGACCTTAGAATCCCAAACATGAGAGGTATCATGATGGCAAGAAAAAAACCATTAACAGTGCTTGATGGTATTGGTGCAAACAACGCTACTTGTAATTCAAAATACGAAAAACCAGCTCCAAAAGGCAATGTCACGCTTGTATCATCAGAAAATATTGACGAATTAATTAACTTACTTCACAACGAAGCAAAAGTAATTTAACCATAAAATAAAGAAAAAATGTCTGTTTTAGTATATATAGAGTCTGAACAAGGAAAGTTGAAAAAATCAGCTTTGGAAGTTGCTTCTTATGGTAAAGC
>Ga0102826_1000579_pt1 | contig 9849 bp, 8 predicted proteins | sample ColrivemetaGS737_FD_84972 | JGI IMG/M metagenome (GOLD analysis project Ga0102826, IMG submission 84972) | Estuarine microbial communities from the Columbia River estuary - metaG S.737 | ecosystem: Environmental > Aquatic > Marine > Intertidal zone > Estuary | place: USA: Columbia River Estuary...
CAGCGAACTGGGAAGCGGCAGGGCGACTGGCCCTGGTGGGAATGGGAGTGGAGCCTGGAATTTCCGATGTCTTTGCCCGATACGCCAGCGATCATCTCTTTAGTGAGATTGACGAAATTGGAGTGCGTGATGGCGCCAACCTTGTGGTCACCGATGAACAGGGAAACGAAATATTTGCTCCCTCGTTTAGTATCTGGACCACCATCGAAGAATGTCTGAACCCCCCACTGGTCTATGAAAAAGATCGCGGCTGGTTCACGACTGCCCCCTTTAGTGAGCCCGAAGTATTCCACTTCCCCGCCGGCATTGGACCAGTCGAATGTGTCAACGTGGAGCACGAGGAAGTGGTCTTAGTACCGCGCCATATTGATGCCAAACGAGTCACGTTCAAATATGGCCTCGGTGAGGAATTTATCGGTGTTCTCAGGACACTCAACCTTCTGGGCCTCGATGCCACGACCCCGGTCACCGTGCGAAGCGCACCTGATGATTCGGGTCAGAGAGGAAAAGTATCGGTCTCGCCCAGGGATATGGTGGCCGCTGTATTGCCTGACCCTGCCACCCTGGGTGAGTCCATGACAGGAACCACGTGTGCTGGTGTGTGGGTTACCGGCACAGGGCTCGATGGAACACCTCGAGAGGTGTATCTGTATCACGCGCTGGATAATGCGTGGTCGATGGAGTATTTCGACGCCCAGTGCGTTGTTTGGCAAACAGCGCTTGCGCCCGCCGTTGCCCTGGAACTGCTCGCCACCGGCGTGTGGTCAGGTGCCGGTGTGATTGGCCCCGAAGGTTTTGATGCCAAACCTTTCCTTGAACTCATGGCAGCCCCAGAATCCGAAGGTGGATACGGTCAAGCCTGGGGTCTCGAAGAGCGCTAGCTAGGGCTAAATCTCAAGCTCAGGCAAGAGAGTCCACCATCAATTTTGTGGCACTCCGAGTTGGGCAGTTCCACCACGGAAAAACCGGCTCCTCGAACACGGGCGACTGTCCCCGGGAAGCCCTGGGGCATAAAGACCACATCGTTGACCCGAATACTATTGGCCGCAGCTTCCTCACCGGGCTGGACTTCCACCACGGTATAGCCCTCGAAAGCACCACTATCGGCTAATTGCCGGGTCGCCAAAATTGTCGTGTCATCTAAAAGCGATGACTCGGTTTTGAAGTGCAACACACCCGCTGGGGTTTCCACTCCCCGCACCGAATACCCCCACGGTGCCAGAGCCTTGGAGAGCTCCTCCACTCCAGCCAGGGTGGTGCGCTCAGAAAGCCCCACCAACACTTCCCGACCCGTGGTCAAAATGTCGCCACCTTCAATGGTTCCCGGGCCCACCAACTCGATCACCGTGGAATACACAGAGGCCAAGGCAGGTGCCATCGCTGCGGACTCTCCCGCTCGAGTGGGGGCACCTGGTCGCAGCACCACCGCCACCTCGGGCAGGCACAACGCCGTGTCTTCAACAAAGAGGGAATCAGGGAATTCCTCCAAGGCATCCAGGACGGTGACACTCACCCCGGCGCCTTCCATGGCCTCGACATACTGCTGGTGGTGCACCAGCATGGTGTCGATATCTGGATCCCCCTGGTTTTCCGCCCGAAGACCCATCACGGCGCTGCGTGGTGGACGCCGGGTAATCGCGTGGGTGAAGCGGAAGGACGCCTCAGACACTAAGCGAATTTCCCTGCGGTGAGCTTCTTGCGTGGCCACCAGAACTTGTCGCCAGCGATAAAGGCCGTAGCGGGAACCACCACTGTTCTCACCAACAACGTGTCAATGAGCACACCAATACCGACGATGATGCCGATCTGGAATAACGCCAGCAGAGGCAAGACACCCAACACCGCAAAGACAGCAGCGAGAAGGATGCCGGCACTGGTGATGACTCCACCGGTGGCCCCCAGTGCCTTAATCATGCCCATCCGGGTGGGCTGATCAACCTTGCCCGACATCAACGCTGACTCTTCTCTCGCTCGGGAGACCAAGAAGATGTTGTAATCAACACCCAGCGCTACCAGGAACAAGAAGGAGTACAGGAACACGCTGAAATCAAGCCCGGACATCCCGAAGATGTTTTCAAAGACCAACCATGCGGCTCCCATGGCAGAGAAGAAGGACAACACCACGCTGGAGAGCAACAAGAAGGGGGCCAAGAGAGAGCGCAGCAACAACACCAAGACGATGAACACGAGGATCAAAATCATCGGAATCACCAAGAGCTGGTCGCGTTCATAGGCTTGCTTGACCGCTAACTTTGTCGCATCCTCACCGCCCACCAGCGCGTTAGCACCGGGAACTGCCTGCACGACGCTCCTCAAGTCCTCGACCGCGACATAGGCTTCTTCGCTGCCGCCTTCGGCATCGAGCACCACATCAATACGCGATTGGGTGTCATTGAAGTTGATGATCTCAGCGGTGGCGACTTGGTCTAACGTGAGGGCCGCCGTGACGACCTCTTCTGCGTGATCATTATCAGCAATCACCTGAGTCGGGGAGCTCGAGCCGGCCGGGAAAGCTTCGGCAAGGACCTCAATACCAATAACGGCTTCGGGCTTCACCCGGAATTGTTCGGTTTCGGACAGACCAATATTGATTCCGCTGGAGCCGATGGCGAGCGTACCCAAAACGGCAACTCCCAGAACCGCTACGGTCACGGGGCGCTTGCTCACGCCGGTTCCAAGCTTTGCCCACCAACCAGTATCTGACTTGTTGACGCCACCCAAGCGAGGGACAAAGGGCCAGAACAGTCCGCGGCCAAAGACCACAAGCGCGGCGGGCAAAACTCCCAAAGCGGAAATCATAGCCACCACAATTCCACTGGCACACACGATGCCCAGCGCCCGGTTGCCACCCAGTTCAGCAAAACTCAGGGTCAACAGTGCCAGCGCGACGGTGCCACCCGAGGCGATGATGGCCGGTCCGGCACCCTTGAGGGCACGAGCCATCGCTTCATGTCGATCTTCGAAGACCAGAAGTTCCTCGCGATAGCGAGCAATCAAGAGCAGGGCATAGTTCGTTCCCGCACCAAAGACCAGTACCGACAAAATTCCAGTGATCGAACCATCCGGCACGATGTTGAAAAACGCCGCCACATTGCGGCCAATTTGGCCTGCCATTCCATCGGCAACGCCGACGACCAACAAAGGAACGATCCACAGCGTGGGGCTTCGGTAGGTCACCAACAGCAACACAATCACGATAATCACCGTGGCCAGGAGCAACGTGAAGTCAGCACCGGCAAACACCCCGGACAAATCCACCTGGAAACCCTCCGGTCCCGTGACATAGGTAGTCATCCCGGTGGGGAGGTCTTCTTGAGCCAGGGCGCGGATTTCGGCAATGCGATCAGCGCGAGCATCGTTTTCTTCGATTTCATCCATGGGGATGGTGACCACCGCCGTGGTGTTGTCATCCGAGATTGTGGCCGGTGGGACAAAAGCTTGGCCCATAATTTCGGCATTGGAGTATTCCAAGAATTTCTCGTTGGCACCGCCCGAGGGCATTTGAATCACGGGGTCAAATTCACCCATGAGCCAGGTGGCCTGGTCGCTCGAGAACTCACCAGAGTCGGCAGCAAACACAACCACGGCAGCGGTGCCATCCGAATTCGGCATGGCCGCGAGTGCCTCATCCACCAAGATAACCTCGGAATCATCCGGTAGTCCATTGGTGGGCGCCACATCACTTTCTTCCGCCGCAAACACGGTGAAAGACAATGCGGCAAAAATCAACCCAATCAGCAGGGTGACCCATGCCGTCTTGGGACCGGTAATGAATCTAATTAGTGCGCTCATGACACCAATCTACCTGGGAGATTGCCTCATTTTTGCGCAGAGGTGACAAATTCCTGCGACGCTAAAGGATGACCGAGGAAAGGATCCCCTGATGGACCGAAACCTGAAGCTGGGATTGCTCATCACGGGGATAACGGTGCTTCTTGCGGGGTGTGTTCCCACCAGCGAATTACCTACCAACGGCCAGGGGAAGGGCACTGAATCAGGAATCACTCCTGCCCCGGAGCAAGAAGAGGTGACCCCAGCTCGACTCGACTGCGATGCACCCACGGAGCGAGCGATTCGGACCACTATTGGGAATCAAATCGATGCCTTCACCCAGGGCGATTTTGAGGCCGCGTATGACCTGGCCGCACCCTCGTTTCGTCAGCGGGTCACCCTGTCTTATTTTGAAGAAATCATTCGTGCCGATTATTCAATGTTGCTAGAGGCCTCAGGTTTTTTCTTGTCGCTGTGTAGGACCAACTCGACGACCACCACCGCCGAGGCACTGATCACGATTCGCCCCCTCACGGGCGAGACCAGCCAGTTGGTCTATGACCTGGAGAACACCGAAGAGGGCTGGAAAATTGCCGGCGCTATGGTGGCTAACACTCCCCGCACAGCGACCTAGTCACGACGAACTAGGAGCGAAACGGGGGACTGGGTTCTAGTTCCTCGGAGCGTGGAAGGGTCTTCGGCAAGTGCGCCGTGATCTCATCGCGTTGCTGATGGCTGAGCTCAATATCCCAGGCGCTCACGGCATCTCTTATGCTCTCGGGGCGCGTGGCACCAGGGATGGGGATGATGACCTCCGAGCGCGCTAAGAGCCAGGCCAGCACCAGAGCGTGGGCACTCACGCCTTTACTGCGAGCCATCTCATGCAGAGGGGAAAAGGCGTCTCGCTCGAGTTGGTCGACTTTCTTAGATCCACCCAAGGGCGACCAGGGTAAGAAAGCAATGCCGTGTTCTTCACAAAGATCCAAGACGTCAAGATCGTGTCGATAAAAAGGGCTGAATTCATTTTGTACGGACACGATTCCGCCGTCACTGGGGCCTCCGGCAATGTCCAGAGCACGGCGTAACTGGGCAGCGTTGTAATTGCTCACACCAATCTGAGCGACCAAGCCTCTTTTTTTGAGTTCGACCACGTTCTCGCACTGGGTCTCAAAATCAAGGGCCGGATCCAAACGATGGTGCTGCCACAGCGCAATGGTGTCCACTCCCAACCGGGTTCGTGATGCTTCTGCGGCGGCCAGTAGGTAATCGAGCGAACCATTGCGGCCCCACTTCTCACCCTCGGAGCGCTGAATACCGCCCTTGGTGGCGATAATTACCTGCGCTTTAGCGCTGGCACTACCGCCCCAGGATTCGAAGGCTTCTCGGACAAAAATTTCATTGTGACCCACAGAATCCCAACTGGGGGCATAAATATCTGCCGTATCCAGAAGTGTCACGCCCGCATCGAGGCCGGCATGAATACCCGCAATAGCGCTCGAAACACGGCGATCGGGATCAGTGGCAGCGCCCTTAGGCCACGACACATTCATACATCCCAAACCAATCGGGGCTACCTCGTAGGGGCCCATTGTTCGCTTATCTCGAGACACGGGGAACTACCTTTCTCTCTCTGGATCCATCAGGTCAACACTCACGGGCGGGGCAATAGTAATAGCTTGGTCACTCAGTGACACCACCGCTGCAGAATCCCAGATGTCCTCGCCAAATCGCATCAGGTAACCAGGGACAATCCAGGCTGTGCCGTCACTGTCCCACACCATCACCACGGTGGGTTCGGAATCATTAACAATGACCTCGATTACCTCACCGGGCTGTGTCATCAAACCCTCCGCTTCAGCGAGGTAGTCAAGATCATCGTGAGCGTGTTCGGACCCTTCTTCGGTGTAGTACTCAGCCGCTACCGAACCCCACCAGATGCTCGAGCCCAAGCGCTCCACCGCACCACGGGGACTCATCGTGGCAAAGTCGCCGACTTTCACCGGGACCCCTGCGTGTCCTGACACGGAGGCCAAGATCGGACCGGGTGCCCAAAACATGGTCCATTCCAAAGCGGTGGGGAAGCCCTCGACCTCCACACTGGCGCTCACCCCAATGCCCCACTCGTCATTGACCAACACGTGGATATCCTCGCTGGTAATAGGGAAACCAGTGGCTCCAAAGGTTTCTGCCGCCAAGGAGCGCGCTTGCTCGGGAGCGGTTAATGCTTCCCCGGCTGAAGGGTTCTCGCATTCAAAAGTGACGCCCTCAGGGGAGGATTCATCGAGCACTTCCTCACACACGGGATCTTGATACGCAGAGGGGTCGCTGTAATACCAGGAGCCGGTCCCCTTCCAATTAAGGGTGAGGGAAGGCCCACTCCAGTCTTGGGGGCCTAGAACATAGCCGGGCCACTGCTGGTCAAAGTATTCGCTTTTCTGCGGTGTGCCCGAAACGTCGAATGTTCGCCCCAAACTGACTAAAAGGTCCAGGGGGTCACCCGCAAGCTCCAAGCGATACACGGGACCCACACCGCGGGCATCCGAAAGGCTCTGACCAACCTGGTAATCAAATTCCACATACAGCGAGGATTCTTGAGCGAGAGCTTGCGCGTCTTCTGCACTCATGCCGGCAAGGGTCAGAATCGGCGGCTGCCGTTCGGGGGCGATCGCCGTAACCACTCCACCGGCTACCACCATGGCCACGAGGCCAAGGGTGAACACCGCGAGGCTTCGAGGGCTTTGGCTCACGAGGTCGAAACCGCGCTGGAAAAGCTTCCGGAGCATTTCATTCATGGCTCACCATCGCCTTCCTGCCTTGATTCTAGAACGCGGGAGCACCGCCCCGGGCTAAACTTGCCCGCGTGAGAACCACACACGGCAGCGAGCCCCACAGTCTGAAGTTTGCCCCACGCCTCAACTGGTTACGCGCGGGCATCCTCGGGGCCAATGACGGCATCGTCTCGATCGCGGCACTCGTGGTGGGTGTTGCGGCAGCCACCAGTGACATCGGCCCCATTGTGGTGGCGGGCATCGCCGGGATTATCGCCGGTGCGCTCTCGATGGGCTTGGGCGAATACGTTTCGGTGTCATCCCAGCGCGATAGTGAAGCCGCGCTCATTAAACGCGAGCGCCAGGAGTTGGAGAATTTTCCCGACGAAGAGCTTGCTGAACTGGCGGATATCTATCAAGGACGAGGCCTTAGCCCCGCCACGGCAGCACTGGTGGCCCAGGAACTCACCGCTCACGCTGCGGTTGCCGCTCACCTTGAAGCGGAATTGGGTATCGACGAACAACAACTCACCAACCCGTGGCATGCTGCTGTTTCTTCCGCCGTGTCGTTTTTAGCAGGTGCTGTGTTGCCAATGCTGGCCATTGCACTCGCCCCAGAAACCATTCGGATTCCGCTTACTTTTGCTGCATCCGTCGTCGCCTTAGCCCTCACCGGGGGAATTGGTGCTTACCTGGGTCAAAGTCCGATGATGCGGCCCATCATTCGCGTCACCGCCGGTGGCGCACTGGCTCTGGGCCTGACCTGGGGGATCGGGAACCTACTCGGTGGTGGCGTCGCTCTTTAGCTAATCCGTCGGCGAAGAAAGAGCGCCGAGGCGAAAAGAAAGAACACTGCGGTGGCAATCATGGCGACCACGGCCACCACGGTTGAGGGTGAATACGAACCCACCGTGAGTGTGATGCCATAAAACTCACGGAGTGCCTCAGCGGCTTGAGTGCTGCCCGCCGTCAGCGTCTCAAGAACCCCTGCGGTGTTCACGCCGATGCGGTTTAGGTGAGCGATGTAGATAGGCAGGCCGGATCCTCGCAATACGGCGCCTGTTCAGCACACGAATCACACACCACCATTTGCGTGCGGCAGGACAGGTTTGCGCAGTTTTCTAACCTGGAGGATGCTTCACCACAGTGGGTGCAACGGCCAATGACAGCCGCATCAGGGCTGAAGGTGACGGCTTTGCGCCCATCAAAAACGGAAAGGGACCCCTCCCAGAGTCCGGAGTCCCCAAACGCTTCACCGTAGCGAACGATGCCGCCCTGCATTTGGTACACCTCACTAAAGCCACGCTTGATCATCATGGTCGAGAGAATTTCGCACCTAATGCCCCCGGTGCAGTAGGTGACCACCGGTTGATCTTTGAGGTGATCGTATTTGCCGCTGTCTAATTCGCTGACAAAGTCATGCGAGGTGCGCACATCGGGAACCACGGCGTTTTTGAAACGACCAATTTGGGCCTCCCACTTATTGCGCCCGTCAAAAAAGGTGACGTCCTTTTCTTTCACAAGTCGGTGGAGCTCTTCGGGGGTGAGGTGAGTGCCTCCCCCGACTACGCCGTGGTCATCCACACTGACCTCTTCAGCGGCGCCAAAGCCCACCAGTTCGTCACGAACCCGGACAGAAAGCTTAGGAAAATCGTCAGGTCCCGTGCCTTCGCTCCATTTGAAGTCGATGTCTTTGAAGGGTCCATATTCGCGAGTTTTGCGCCAGTATTTTTTGACGGCGCCAAGTTCCCCACCCACGGTGGCATTGATGCCGTGTTCTGAAAGAAGGATTCGCCCGCCCAAGCCCAGTGACTCACACACATCGCGCTGCCATAAACGAATTGCCTCAGGATCGGCCAGCGGCGTGAAGCCATAAAAGAGCAAGACTTTATATACCGCCATCACCACAGTGTAAGAGTTGGCCACCACTTCTTTCCAGTGGCCCCAGGAATAAGAAGGCCTAGAGTGTTGTTCTATTCGCCAGAGTACGTTTGCGCCCAAGAGAGCTGAGTCGTTCATGAGTCAACCCCATGCCCATGGCCCGTTGGGCCGTTATGCGCAAACGGAGGAAAGTAGGCGGGCAGCGATTGCTAGTGCCCCCTCGATTGATGGCTTACTTCGGCGCATTCTGGGATTGTTTCAGCCGCATCGCACACCCCTGATGATCACGATTAGCCTGGTGATCACCGGGGCCGCGCTCTCTGTCGTTCCCCCGCTGCTCATCCAAGATGCCTTCAACGAAGGCCTCTTCCCCGAAGGGGGAATACCTAACCTTGGGCTGCTGAGCACTCTGGTGGGAATCATGGTCGGACTCTGGGTCGTCATTGGGGCACTGAGTGTCTGGCAGCACTACCTCACGGCCCAAATAGGCAATCGGGTGATGGGGTCACTACGAGTTCGCATGTTCGAACACCTCCAATCCATGCACCTTGGTTTCTTCACCAAGACAAAGACCGGGGCGATTCAATCCCGACTTCAAAACGATGTCGGAGGTGTGGCGAGTGTTCTCAAAGAAATCATCGCCAATCTCTTAGGCAGCACCGTCACCGTAGTGGCCTCGCTGGTCGCCATGTTGATTCTGAGCTGGCAGCTCACGGTGGTCGCCATCATCCTGTTACCGGTGATGATTCTTCTGCAGCGAAGAATCGGCCGCGTTCGTGCGCGCATCGCTGCCGCCACACAGTACTCACTGAGTGAAATGTCCGCCATGACCCAAGAAGCACTGGGAGTCAGTGGAATTCTTCTCTCGAAGAGTTTTGGCCGGCAACACAGTGAAGTCCAGCGGTATCAGCGCGAAAACAACACCCAAATTGATCTGCAAGTGAAGCTGTCCATGTCGGGACAAAGTTTCTTTGCTCTCATCCAGATCTTCATGTCTGCCATTCCCGCAGTGATTTATCTGGTGGCAGGTTTTCTTATCCTGGGGGAAAGCCCGCTCTCAATTGGAACTATCGTGGCGTTCACCACAGCACAGTCGCGGCTGATGTTCCCGATGATGAACCTGCTGCAAATTGGCCTTGAAATTCAAACATCGAGAGCACTGTTTGCCCGAATTTTTGAATATCTCGACCTCTCCCCCGCGATCACCAGCCCCGCTAAGCCCACGGCCATCGATCCAGCCAAACTGGGTTCATTGGAATTCGACACCGTGTCTTTTAGCTATGACGAAACAGAGGATGGCACCACTGCGGGTTTGAAGGATATTAGTTTTACTATTTCGCCCGGTGAATATGTGGCACTAGTGGGGCCCTCAGGAGCTGGCAAGACCACCATTACTTCTCTTATTCCGCGCTTTTTTGATGTGTCACAG
>Ga0102826_1000619_pt1 | contig 9538 bp, 8 predicted proteins | sample ColrivemetaGS737_FD_84972 | JGI IMG/M metagenome (GOLD analysis project Ga0102826, IMG submission 84972) | Estuarine microbial communities from the Columbia River estuary - metaG S.737 | ecosystem: Environmental > Aquatic > Marine > Intertidal zone > Estuary | place: USA: Columbia River Estuary...
GCCCATGACCGCCTTGATGTGCTTTCGGTACTTCAGGTGAAGGAGGGTCCAACTTTGGTTATTCCCTTCGAGAATGATGTGCCCGCCACGGCCGCCATCGCCTCCGTCTGGACCTCCTTTGGGAATTCCGCGGGCACGGTAGAAGTGGGCACTGCCCGCCCCTCCTTTGCCTGAGGCACAGAAGATCTTGACGTAGTCAATGAAATTGGTATCGGCCATAGGGGGGCGCTTAAAGGGCGTGTAGGGTTTGTTCCAAGGCGGCGGCGATGTCAGAAATGCTTCCAACGCCGGAAATGCCTTTGTATTTTCCTTGGGCTTCGTAATAGCCCTGGACGGGAGCCGTTTCTCGGTGGTAGACGGCCACGCGTTGGGCGATCACCTCAGGGTTGGCGTCGTCGGGTCGGCCGGAAGTCTTGCCGCGCTCGAGCAAGCGCGCCATCAATTCTTCATCCGGCACTTCCAAGCCTATCATGGCCGAAATCTGCTGGCCGGCTTCGGCGAGAATGGCATCTAGTGCCTCCGCCTGGGCTTGGGTTCGGGGGAAACCGTCAAACAAGAATCCGACGGCATCGGGGTACTTGCTCCATTCGGCCTGGAGCATGTCAATGGTCACCGCATCGGGAACGAGCTTGCCTTGGTCCATGTAGGACTTGGCCAACGTGCCCAATTCCGTGGCGTTTTTGATGTTAAAACGGAAGATATCCCCCGTGCTGAGGTGTACAAAACCAAATTTTTCCACCAAGAAGGTGCTCTGTGTTCCTTTGCCTGCCCCGGGAGGGCCAAATAATACGATGTTTTTCATCTCAAAATTCCAAAGCGCGAAGGTACGACCCTCCTGCATTTTTTACCTTTGTCCTCTAAACTCCATCCCCGTCATGGAACATACGTATGCCGTCATCATGGCTGGAGGGGTCGGAAGCCGCTTTTGGCCCACCAGTACCTCCCAGCAACCCAAGCAATTTTTGGACATTTTGGGCACAGGCGAAAGTCTGCTGCAGCAAACGTTCCGACGCATGGCCCGCGTAGTTCCGGCCGACCACATTTACATCGTCACCCATGCCGATTATGCGGACCAATGTTTGGCCCAAATTCCCGGCATGGACCGCGCCCAAATCATTGCCGAGCCTTCGCGACGCAACACGGCCCCCTGTGTGGCGTATGCCGCCTTCAAATTGAAGAAGCGGGATCCCTTGGCGAATTTTGTGATCACCCCTGCCGACCACTTAGTGACAAAAGAGGAAGAATTTGAACGCATCCTCCGCGTCGGTTTGGCGGCGACCCAAGCCCACAATGTCCTTTTGACATTGGGCATGACCCCTCACCGCCCTGAAACAGGCTATGGCTATATCCAGTTTAGGAACGAAGACACCGATCTGGGTGCCGAAATCAAGCCGGTCAAAACGTTTACTGAAAAACCCAACCGGGAATTGGCCGAGTCCTTCCTGGCCACCGGGGAGTTTCTCTGGAACGCGGGTATTTTTATTTGGAATGCCAACGCCATTCTCAGCGCCTTCGAACGCTACATGCCCGAAGTTTACAGCGCCTTTGATGCGGGATGGGAGAGTTTGAATAGCGCCAGCGAAGCGGCCTTTATTGAAGGCATGTATTCGCAGTGTCCGAATGAATCCATCGACTATGGGATTCTTGAAAAGGCCAACCAAGTCTATGTGCTTCCCGCCGAATTTGGGTGGAGCGACTTGGGATCTTGGGGCGCGGTGCACGATCAACGCGTGCCAGATTCAGACGGCAACACCGGCGTTCGGCCCAATGTCCTGGCCTACAATAGCCACAACAACATTTTTTCCGTGCCCAACCATGTGGTAGCGGTCATTGATGGCTTAGAAGACTTTATCGTGATTCAATCGGAAGACCGACTGCTCATCTGCCCCCGCGACAAGGAACAAGATATCAAGCAGTACGTCAACGATGTCAAAGTCAAGTTGGGCGACAAGCACGTGTAAAGCGCACCAAGGGAACCTTACCGTATAAAAAAACCGCGCCTTTCAGCGCGGTTTTTTTGGTATCTAGACGGGGTACATCCCGATCAAAGGCGTTCTGTCGAATTATTCTTCGTGGCCAATCCACTTGTAGACGAACTTGGGCGCTACGCGCTCCAAACCCACGAGGGTCAACCAATAGCCGACAAACAAGCCCAAGAATAGGAGCATGCTGAATCCTGTGAGGATGATCAATAGGGCGAGGAGGAATCCGATGAATTTCATGGTTGAGCGTTTGAATTTGTGACAAAGATACATTCCAAATGGGCATAGCAAGCACCCCCGGAATACTACCTTTGTAATTATGAGCACACGCATTGAACGGGACACCATGGGCGAAGTCCATGTCCCCGCTAACGTCTACTGGGGGGCCCAAACCGAGCGCTCCCGCAACAATTTTAAGATTGGTCCCGAAGGCAGCATGCCCAAGGAAATCATCCACGCTTTTGGCTACTTGAAAAAGGCTGCGGCGTTGACCAATGCTGATCTCGGCGTCCTATCCTCTGAAAAAGCCCAGCTCATCGCCCAAGTTTGCGACGAAATCATCGCCGGCCAGCTGGACGAGCAATTCCCCTTGGTTATTTGGCAGACGGGCTCGGGCACTCAAAGCAACATGAACTGCAACGAGGTGATTGCCTACCGCGGCCATGTCTTGCAAGGTGGTGCGCTGACCGACGCCAACAAGGTCCTTCACCCTAACGACGACGTCAACAAGTCCCAGTCCTCCAACGACACCTTTCCCACGGCGATGCACATTGCGGCCTACCTCCAGGTCGTCCAAGTGACGCTACCCGGCTTGAAGCATTTGCGCTCTGTACTTGCGGCGAAAAGTGAGGCGTTTCATGACATCGTCAAAACGGGCCGAACGCACTTCATGGACGCCACCCCCCTCACCTTGGGTCAGGAATTCTCCGGATATGTCCAGCAACTCGACAACGGCCTCCGCGCCATCGAAAATGCGTTGGGCATGGTCGCGGAACTCGCCCTCGGGGGAACTGCTGTGGGCACCGGTCTCAACACGCCTGCAGGCTACTCGGAGCGTGTGGCTTCCAAAATCGCGGAACTTACCGGGCAACCCTTCGTAACGGCCCCCAATAAGTTTGAAGCTCTCGCCGCCCACGATGCCATGGTCGAGCTCTCCGGCGCCCTCAAGCGCGTGGCAGTATCGCTCATGAAAATCGGCAACGACATTCGCATGCTCAGCAGCGGCCCCCGCTCCGGCATTGGTGAAATCGTCATTCCCGACAACGAACCCGGCTCCTCCATCATGCCCGGCAAAGTGAACCCCACCCAGCCGGAAGCCCTCACCATGGTCGCCGCCCAAGTCATGGGCAATGACGTTGCGGTGAGCATCGGTGGTGCAACGGGCCATTTTGAACTCAACGTGTTCAAGCCCGTGATCGCTGCCAACGTACTCCAGAGCGCCCGACTCATTGGGGACGCTTGCGTCAGTTTTGCAGATAAGTGTGCCGTAGGCATTCAAGCCAACCGCCCCGTGATCCAAAAGCACTTGGAAAACAGCCTCATGCTCGTCACGGCGCTCAATCCCCACATTGGCTACGACAAAGCGGCCAAAATCGCCAAGACCGCCCACGCCGAAGGCAGCACCCTCCGTGAAGCAGCGCTGAAATTGGGCTACGTGACCAACGAAGAGTTCGATGCGTGGGTACGTCCGGAAGATATGTGCTGACGGACCTCTAGCTTCAGCGCAAAGCGCGAGCCTTTCTAGCCCAAAATTTCCGCAATCCGCTCCGCGGGACGCGCCACAACGGCTTTGTCTCCGATGGCTACAATGGGGCGCTGCATGAGTTTGGGGTACTCAATCATGGCATAAATCACTTCCTCGTCCTCCAGTTCGCTGTCGGCAAAGTGCTCCTTCCATTCGGCCTCCTGGGTGCGGACAAGGTCCTTGGGATCCATATCCATACGCTGCAAGAGGTCATCCAATTCTGCGTACGTCAAGGGTTCATCCATGTACCGAACAACTTCATAGGGGATGTTTTTCGCCGCCAACCATTCGAGGGATTCACGGCTCTTTCCGCAGCGGGGATTGTGGTATACTAGGGCGGTCATGCGAGGATGATTAGGGTAGGGTTTTATTGAGGGTGACAGCTCCGTGGGCCTCTCCAGAGATTCCACAGCTCGTTGTCCATTGGGCGACGTAAAAATACACCCCGTCGAGCAAGGGACGATTTCGGAATCGGCCATCCCAGGCGAAGGCCGGATCGGTCGTCGCAAAGACTTTTTGGCCCCAACGGTCATACACCGTGAGCGCCAGGTCTGAGAGGGCTTGGGCCCCGGATTCGCTCAAGCGGAACGCATCGTTGATCCCATCGGTGTTGGGGCTAAACATATTGGGGAACTGAATGGCATCCGGATCATCTATAGGGAGCACTTCATAGGTCCAAAACACCGTATCTCGGCGATCGCAAAGACTGTCCCATGCCACCACCGCCACCGTATATTCTCCAGGGCCTCCTACGGTCCAAAAGCGCTCCCTACCTCGAAGAGGCGGGGAGGAAAATCCCGCGGGATACCATAATATTTGGGTGGCATAATTGGCATAGGCCTCCCCATACATGAGCGGCTCATTTCCACAGGGATTGACCAGGACTTCTCCATTGATTTCGCCCAAAGGAGGACGAAATGTCACCACGTAATAGGCGGTATCCGCCGCGCCACAGAGGGTATCCAGGGCAATCAAGGTGATCGTGATTGGACCATATATTCCTCGATAATCATGAATTAAAGGACACTGCATCCTTTCATAATGGCTGTTTCCATCTCCCCAGAGAACCAAAAGGGCCTGGCTAACCAATGAATCTGTGGGATGCAGTTCCACATGCAGCGCGGTGTCGCACCGATCATACACAAGATTCATCGCCGCTTTAGGCGGATCAGGCGTAGAGATAAATATGGAAATCTGCTGACTTGCTTGGGTCGCACAGACGGTGTCATAGGCTTCCACGGTAATTACAAAGGGCCCAGCCAGTCCATAGGTGTGGTTGTATGGGGGCTGCATGTTTCCGCCCACAATACTTCCATCTCCCCAATCGATGTAGACCGAATCGGCCAAGCCCAAGGTTCCCGATAAGAAGGCTTGATTCCCTGCGCACAGAGTGTCCGCTGCGAGGTTCAAATCCACGTCCGCCGATTGCAGAGCAAAGGCAATTTGGACCGCGGCCATATTGCAATTGCCGGCATTATTGGTGAGAGAATAGGCATTATGGGGAAAAACCGGCAAGGCGCTATTCCCGCCGCATCCCGCGCAGATCGCTTGGTGAATCACCCCTTCCGGGTCAAAGCGCGATGTTCCTCCATCGACATGCTCATACGAAGGAGCCCCGCCAAAATAGCTGGCATATAACGGAGCCCCTTTACGGTTCAGCACTAAGAAATAAAAGTCGCTGCCATCCGTGGTGCTCTGGTAGGCGTTGGGCGTGGTGAAAAGATTCTGGGTATTGCCCCCATTATTGGCCAATCCGCCCCAACCTGAGAAGTACAAGGATCCACATCCATCCATCATAAAAGCGGTCGGAGAACAGTTTATGGAGGACGTCGTTCCCGATCCAAATGTTTGCAAGCGGTATAACGTATCGAGGTCATACCCTAACCATGCCATATACTGAGAGGCCATGGCCTGCCCCCAAAGGCCAGGCGTAGTCGTCAGAATTCCTTTGGTGTTGCCCACAATGGCGATGGCCGAGCTGTCGCCCACGGCCTTGTAGGCGCCCTCCGGGTTTTGCGCAATCAAATAGCCCAAATCAGGACCTGTTGTGCCCAAATAGGTCGTCCTTTCCAAGAGGCCTGTGGTGGCGTTGATGCGCTGTACCCAGGCGTCACCCAAACCTTGCCGTAAGGGTTGGTGGCTGGTGCTTGAACCTAAGCTATCCGACAAAGTCGCTCCGACCGTAAAGAGCTTCAGCTGACCCTGATGCTCATGGAGGGCGGCCCCAAATATGCCGTCTGCACTGGACCCGCCATAATACGAGGACCAAATCAAATTGTCTAAACCTGGACTAAGTTTTGCCACTATCCCATCCTGCAGGCCATGATGCCCAGCCAGAGTAATCGGGAAATTGGTGGACAACGTAGAGGAAGCAATGTAAATCCCGTCCGAGGCGACTAAAACCTCCCCACGGGCTTGATCGCCGTAATTCATGGCCATGTTTGCATTGATACCATCATTCCCAGACCCCCCGAGATAGGTCATGCCTTGCAGCAAACTACCCGTGGAATCCAACCGCAAAACATAGATATCCGAGCCTTGATTAAAGGTCTGCCCGCCTCCGTTGATGGACGTCGCCCCCGAAAACGTCGTATCGTAGCTATTCACAGGATGGGGTAAGTTGCTCGAGCCCGTCACACCCATGACCACCAAATCCCCATTGGGCCCTACCATCATGGAATGAGGTTGCTCCCGATTGCCTCCGCCGAAGTACGTGCCACATAGCAGGGAAGTACCGTCTGGGCTGAAAAGCATGAGCGCTACATCCGTACCACCCCCTGCATAACTAGATTGCACCCCATTCACCACCGGGAACTGCGCCCCAAAAGCAATACCCCCAATCCACGTGCGTCCTTGCAAGTCATAGGTGGCGGTGTAGCCAAAGTTGTCCGAAACGGATCCTGAAAAAGTAGAGAAACGGTAAACGGGATCGATTCGATCTGCACTCCGAGCCACCGGCGTCCAAGTGCTTGCATTTCTCCGCCATTGTGCAGGTACGGATCCTCGGGAGCCCTGTGCATCAGGCAAATCAATTTCAAGGACCCCTGCGGGGTACGCAAATCGCAGGATGCGACCCTGGGCCTCGCCATGCTCCACCCCCTCAAACTGCGATGCCACGGCCCGAAGGTCTTCGGGTGATTCACCTACCCAGGTGGTTTTGAGAAATCCATCGGGGCTCAATTCGAGTTCAAGCGTAACCCCCGGATAAAGCCCGTCGATGGCGGCTGAAGCAAAATGTGGAACCATCGCTGCCGATCCCGAGGGAAAGAAATAAGAAAGATGACCCGGCAGTCCGCCGAGTCCTGTAAAGCGACCCGATTGTGCCCCTTGGAAGTGCTCTGTGAAGACAAATAAATCCGAACTATCCTCTTCAGAGGGCCCGCGCAACGTGAATCTCAACCCATCTTGTAGGATCCATATGCGCGCCGTTTCCGTAGGAAGCTGGGCGAGCACCTCTGCGGGCCATTGTCCCTGATTGGGCACAAAGCCGACCGTTGGCCGGCTGATTTCAGTCGGCTGTGCCTGAGCGAAAAAGCTCAACAGAAGGAATATCCAGAGAATCCGGGATCGCATGCGATCCCGAAGATACGGAGGATGTCAAGGTGAAGGGAAGGCCGTTTGGCCCGTGGTGGTTAATCCAAATCCATGTCCTCTACCGCGGCGGAGCCGTCGGCCATGAGGAAGGCCTTCAAGAAAGCATCCAAATCTCCGTCCAGAACGCTATCTGGATCGGTGGTCTCGACCCCCGTGCGAACGTCTTTTACCAGCTTGTAAGGATGCAAGACATAGTTGCGGATTTGTGACCCCCATTCGATTTTCTTCTTGCCGGCCTCGATTTCGGAACGCTTGGCGTTGCGGGCTTCAATCTCCATCTCATAGAGGCGAGACTTCAGCAATTGGATGGCTTTTTCTTTGTTTTGGAGCTGAGAGCGTGTTTCGGTGTTTTCGATCACAATCCCAGTCGGACGGTGCTTCAGACGGACCCCAGTTTCGACTTTGTTGACGTTTTGGCCTCCGGCTCCACTGGAACGGAAAGTGTCCCAGTCAATTTCGGCCAAGTTGACCTGAATGTCGATGGTATCATCCACCAAGGGGAAGACATACACACTCACAAAGGATGTGTGGCGGCGTGCGTTGCTATCAAAGGGACTAATACGGACCAAACGGTGCACCCCGTTCTCTCCCTTGAGGTAACCAAAGACGTAGTCGCCTTCAATCTCGAGCGTGACCGTTTTGACTCCCGCCACGTCGCCCTCTTGGAAATTCAATTCGCGGACTTTGTGGCCGTTGCGCTCTGCCCAGCGGAGGTACATTCGCATGAGGATACCGGCCCAGTCACAGGACTCGGTTCCACCGGCCCCCGCTGTAATTTGGAGCACCGCAGACATTTTGTCTTCCTCGCCCGAAAGCATATTCCGGAATTCCATCGTGCTCAGCTCTTCCTCGAGCTTCGCAGCTGCCTCATCCACTTCCGCTTCGGAGAGTTCGCCTTCGCGGTAAAACTCAATGGATAATTCTACTTCCCCGAGCATGGCTTCCACGGCTTCGTAGCCCTGAATCCAGTACTTCAGTTCCCGAATTTTCTTCATGACTTGCTCCGCCTTCTTGGAATCTTCCCAAAAAGTGGGGTCGACGGTGCGCTCCTCTTCGTTGACGAGTTGGATGCGCTTCTCATTGAGGCGTACGTAGCTTTTGAGGCCTTTGAGGCGCTCGTGAAAATCCTTGACTTGTTCCGTGGAAACCATGAGTGCAAAAGTACGGCGGTGAGTACCTTGTCACCATGTTTTTGAATGATGCAGATTTTCGCTCTGACACGGTGACCCGTCCCACTCCGGGCATGCTGGCTGCCATGCATGCGGCCCCCGTGGGCGACGACGTCCTGGGCGATGACCCGACGGTTAAAGCGCTGGAATCCAGTGCCGCCGAACGCTTTGGTCAAGAGGCAGGCCTCTTCTGCCCCTCCGGGACCATGACCAACCAAATCGCCATCAACGTGCACTGCCGCCCCGGAGACGAGGTGATCTGCTCTCCTCTGGCGCATATTTACAACTACGAAGGCGGCGGTGTCGCGTTCAATTCGGGCGTGCAAGTCCGAACAGGCGGCGATGCCTATGGCCGGCTCTTCCCAGAAGACGTCCACCGTTTGGTTCAGCCGAATATGGATGTCCATGCTGCGCCCACATCCTTGCTGGTGGTTGAAAATACCGCGAACAAGGGAGGCGGAACCAGCCTGGGTCTCCCCTTGCTGCGCGATCTGCATGCCGCGGCTAAAGCCCATCAGCTCGCATACCATTTGGATGGAGCCCGGGTATTCAATGCCTTGGTCCGCGAGGGCGAATCCATGGCAGACTATGCCTTTTTTGACTCCATCTCCATTTGCTTGAGCAAGGGCTTGGGTGCCCCCGTGGGTTCCCTGCTACTCGGACCAAAAGATTTTATCGCTCAGGCCAAACGCATCCGCAAGCGCTTTGGCGGAGGCATGCGCCAAGCCGGCTACCTCGCTGCTGCCGGGCTCTATGCCCTGGACCACCACGTCGACCGCTTAGCCGAAGACCATGAAAAGGCCGCGGACATCGATGCCTGCCTGGAGAGCCTGCCCTATGTCGTGGAGCGTAAACCTTGCCATACCAACATGGTCCTCTTTCGGATTGAAGCCGCGGGCGGCGCCCCAGCGCTTCAGCAGCACCTGGCGAACTTGGGCATCCGCCACATTGCGATGGACCGGGAGTGGCTTCGCATCGTCACCCATCTAGACATCCAAGCCGTCCACGTCGATCAGCTGAAATCGGCCTTGCGGAGTTTTGCCGGATAA
>Ga0102826_1000623_pt1 | contig 9518 bp, 9 predicted proteins | sample ColrivemetaGS737_FD_84972 | JGI IMG/M metagenome (GOLD analysis project Ga0102826, IMG submission 84972) | Estuarine microbial communities from the Columbia River estuary - metaG S.737 | ecosystem: Environmental > Aquatic > Marine > Intertidal zone > Estuary | place: USA: Columbia River Estuary...
ACATCCAGACCTAGCTAACCCTATTCCAGTCCAAAGGTTAGATTCTACATAATAATCTTTATCAGATCTTGTTCTTAGTGAAGATTGCATTGAAACTCCCAGTGATTTTGCATCCTGAGCTCTGTTTTTAATATCCTCACCTTTTTCAAAATCTAAATTTGAGATTAATTTATTAGCATAATCTTTAGCTTCTCGCTCTGTTTCTCTAACTATAACATGAACCCTAAGTCCAAACTCTACTGTTCTATTATAAACAAGCGCCTTAGTTTTCATATTAGATATCAAAATTTGTAATTTATCCTCAGTATCTGGCCACATTAAATATACATCACAATGCTCAGCACACAAATCAACTCCGTCGGGTGAATAACCACCAAAATATAGTAAAGGCCCACCATTTTGTTGAAAAGGCTTAACTGGAGCAGAACTTAAATTAATATTATAAAAATCTCCCTTAAAATTAATTTCGTCCTTTGTCCAAGCTTGTTTTAATATTTCTATAACTTCTCTGGATCTTGCGTATCGCTTTGAAGATTCAAGTTTATTTCCTGGTAAATCAGAGGATATTATATTTATAGTCAGTCTTCCTTTTAAAATATGGTCTAACGTTGCTATAGCCCTAGCTAGCATTGGAGGATGAACTTCACCGCATCTTATTGCTGCCAAAAAATTTATTTGTTTAGTCAAGGTGGCCATTGCAGAGACATATGTCAGAGTATCTTGACCAACTTGAAAGGATGAAGGACATAATACATTAGTATAACCCAACTCATCTGCTGTTTTAATAATTCTTGATGTATTTTCCCATGTACTTTTATAATTTGGATTTCTTGACCCTAAAATGTCATCATCTCCATCACATATCGGGGCAAACCAAGAAATTTCTACATCATTTATCATAATATTTTATTTTTTAAACATTAAAGCATCCCAAGCAAGTAATTCAATATGTTTAGATGAAATTCTTGGTTTCGTATTTCTATTAGAAAACTCTAAACTGTATTCCATTAAATTATCAAAATTATAATTTATTGAACTATCAGACATGTTTAAAATCATTAAATATGTTGTTTTGAGTCCAACTCTTTGATACATAAAGATGTTTTGATGATTAGGATCTAAATCAAGATAATCTCCGTAAATAAGATCTTTTGACTGTTTTCTTATCTGTAAAAGTTTTCTGTAAAAATGAAAAATCGAATCTTCATTGTTCAAGTCATTTTCAACGTTGATTCTATCATGATTTGGATTAGATAAAAACCAATTATTATTTCCATTACTAAAACCTCCCTTCGTGCCGCTACTCCACTGCATTGTTGTTCTGGAATGGTCTCTTGATGTATTATTTAGATGAGTTATATAGTCTTTTTTACTAATTCCTGATCCCATAGCTTTATCTAGATTTCCAAGAACCTCCAAATCATCGAATTGATTTAGATTATCAAAATTATGGTTTGTCATACCAATTTCTTCTCCTTGATATAATACAGGTGTTCCTCTTTGAGTTAATGTAAGCATTGCTAATAATTTTGCAGATTTAATTCTATAATCCTTATCATTTCCATATTTACTTACACTTCTTGGATTGTCATGATTATTTAAAAAAACTGTAGGCCAGTGAAATTCATCTACATTAGACTGAGTTTTAAATAATTTTTTTAATTGAACTAAATTCCATTTGTTTTGAATCCAATTATCACGACCAATTCTTACAATATCAAATAGAAAAACTAAATCAAGTTCCTCTTCTCTTTCATCAGATAATTTTATCATTGTATCCTCACTAATACCAAATGCTTCACCAATTGAAACAATATCATATTTAGAAAGAACCTTTGAATTCATTTCTTTCAAGAACTCATGTAGCCTTGGTCCTGAAGCATATACTTTCTCTGGATTTAAAAGTTCTTTTTTTGATAAGTTATTAAAGTCTTGATCTTTGGAAATAAAAGGGATAACATCCATTCTAAAACCATCAATTCCTTTTTCTAACCAAAATTTCATTAGTTCATGAACTTCTTTTCTGACTTTATTGTTTTCCCAATTTAAATCAGGTTGTTTTTTAGAAAAATAATGTAAATAATAATCGTTAGAAATTGAATCTTTTTTCCAAGCAGAACCTCCAAAAAAAGAAGTCCAGTTATTTGGTGGATTTTTTTTGTCTCCTTCTTTCCAAATATAATAGTCTCTAAATTTATTGTTTTGTGATGATTTACTTTCAATAAACCAATCGTGCTCATCACTTGTGTGGTTAACAACTAAATCAATTATTAACTTCATTTTTCGAATATGAACTTCCTTTAACAATTGATCAAAGTCCTGCATACTTCCAAATTCCTCCATTACTTTCTTGTAATTTCTTATGTCATATCCGTTATCGTCGTTAGGAGAGTCAAAATGAGGGCTAATCCATATTATATCAATACCTAATAATTTTAAATAATCTAACTTTAAAATTATTCCTTTAATGTCCCCTATTCCGTCGTTATTAGAATCATAAAAAGATCTTGGATAAATCTGATAAACAACTTGTTCCTTCCACCACTTTTTAATCATGTTTTTTTCTTACTTGACATTCTACATTTCTGACTACAATAAACAACATTATCCCAGTTTTTTTCCCATTTTTTTCTCCATGAAAATGGAAAATTGCAAATAGGACAAGTTTTTTGAGGAAGATTAGATTTTTTCATTAATTAAACAAAGTATGTTCATCTGGCCATGGCACTATTGAATTAGTGATTTTATTGAAAGGCATTTGCGCATCAACTGATTTTAAATATTTTGTTAAAACATTAGCCAGTTTCTGAGATTTTGAAGTGTTTATAGAAATTAAATTATTATTTTCAGAAATATCCTTATCCAAATTATACAGTTCGATGATTTGAGTATCATGAAAATAAATAAATTTCCATTTACCCTGTCTAACGGCACTGTAACTACCAATTCCAGGTCCAATTGGTCCCCACCAATTAGGGTAATGCCAAAATAATGGTTTATTTTCTATGACTTCGTTTTTCAGTAGAGGTACAAAACTTTGACCGTCTATTTCTTGGGCTAAACTACTGTTTTCTGAACCAGTAAATTCTAAGATCGATGGAAAGAAATCATCAATTATAACTGGGTGGTTAATTTCCTTAATATTGGAATTATGAAATGGTGAATAAACAATCATAGGAACTCTTATACCCCCCTCATATATTGATCCTTTTCCACTTTTTAAAGGATAATTATGATTATGCTTTTCTCCTTCTCTAGCAACTGCACTTAATCCTCCGTTATCAGACATAAATACAACAATTGTGTTTTCTAAAATATTTTTCTTTTTAAGTTCATCCAACACAACACCTAAAGCATGATCCATACTTTCAACCATAGAAGCATATTTAATTTCAGAGTTTTTTAAACCAATATTTTTATATTTCTCAACAAAGCGATTATCTTCCATTAAGGGAGCATGAACATTATATAAAGAAAAATAAAGAAAAAATGGAGATTTTGAATTAATAGGTTTTTGTAATTTCTCTAAAACTTCTTCACTTATTGCTTGAGTCAAGAAAATATCTTTTCCATGATATTTTTCAAGACCAGGAACAGCCCATATTTTATTTTTTGGATCATTGTTTCCAAAATTATCTAGACCCAAGTAACTTTGCGGAGCTCCAGCAGCGTGTCCAGCTATATTAATATCAAATCCAATATTTAAGGGGTTTGAGGAAGGATATCCAATAGCACCTAAATGAGCTTTACCTGCATGAATTGTATAATAACCGTTATCTTTTAAAACTTGAGGAAGAGGTGTAGCATACACTGAATTATTAATTGAATCCGAAGTTGACAACCCATTATAGTTCCAATCAGGAAATTCAAAAGATTTATGATTAATTTCAGCTGGTTTCTTTTTGTTTGGATGAAGAGTCCAGTTAGTAACTCTATGTTTTGCGGCGTTCATTCCTGTCATTAAGCTAATTCTAGATGGAGAACAAACAGGAGTTGCATAAGCATTAGTAAATTTCACACCCATCTCAGCCAAGAGTTCCATGTTAGGTGTATTATATAGTTTATTATAATTCGTTTTATTGTTCCAAAACGGAACAGAAGTATCTTGCCACCCTAAATCATCGACCATAAATAAAACGATATTAGGTTTACTATTATCATCTGAATAATTACAAGAAATAAATAAAAAAAGAATTAGGACATTAAATGTTTTAGATAAAGACATTTATACAATATACTAAAATGAAAAAAAACACACATGTTAAGCTAGCTTAACATTATTTTTGTATATATTTGTAAAGTTAACTTAACATATAAATAAAAATGAAACTTAAAATACTAAGAATTATGGCAATAATAACAGGACTAATTGGAACAACTTTGTTTAATAGATTTTTGGAAGGAGGGGCACTTTTTATGTCTCTTATTCTTATTTGTTTATTAATATCATTTTACTTCACAGTAAAATCTGTTTTAAATATTAAAACAAATACAGAAATTTCTAAAAAAATGCTTAAACACATAAAGGATAGTGGTACACTTGGACTAGCTTTAGGTGTTATGGGTTCGTTTATAGGACTTATAACTGCTTTTGATGCACTTGAAGCAACTGGAGCTGCAGAGCCTTCGGTTATTGCTGGAGGATTAAAAGTGGCCTTGTTATCAACTCTATTTGGACTTTTTACTTATACAGTTTCCAAACTTTCAATACTTATACTTAGAATTGTTCAAAAATAAAATCATGACACTATCAAAAAAAGAAATATCAATTTTGATTGAGATTATCTATTCAATTGTGTTTGCATTAATTTTCCTTCCTTATTTTTTTGAAAATCAAAATAAAACTCTATTATTAATGGATGGATTAATTGAAATAATAATTCAAATTATAATATATACTTTAATCTATTTTTCTATTGCTTATTCTGTTTTAGAAGTAGTTTATAAAAAGAAAGAAACTACAGACGAGAGAGATGATATGATAAATTCAAAATCGTATAAATTAGGTTATTTACTATATGAATTCTCTTTATTCATTTTTATTGGATACGTATTTTCTAAATTTCAAAATAAAGAATTATTAAACTTAACTGGAAACCAGGAATTATACAATAGCTTTCAATTAACTGATGGTGGAATTGTTTTTTATATACTTGTACTACTTGCATTTATATCAATATTAAAATCATTATACCAGTTTTACTTATATAGAACCGTTTAAAATGATCTTAAAAAACAACTTAAAACAAGTCAGGCAGAAAAAGGGTTTAACTCAAGAAGAACTAGGCGCCAATGTTGGAGTCAGTAGACAAACAATTATTTCGATTGAAAGATACAGGTACAAACCCACTCTAGAACTGGCAATGAAATTAGCTGAAGAACTTAATATTAAAATTGAAAAATTATTCTATTTTGAGTAAGAATAGTTCTAGAACTAAATATTGTGAAATCTGTAAAATAGATTATTCTACAATGTATAGAATTCAATATAAAGCTAATAAGGAATGGGTGTTTTCATGTAAAAACTGTTTAAGTATTGTAAAAAAAGACAATCAGTTTTATAAATATGGAGGTACTTGGAAAAGATGAATAGACTACTTATTCTTATTTTTAATTTTGGCTAAGACTTGCATGTCTTTTACTGTATCCGTTTCATCCATGATTTCACGCCCCAGTAAAGTTTCAATAATATCTTCCATAGTAACAATCCCTCTTACAGTTCCATATTCGTCTGTGACCATAGAAATATGCTCTCTTTCTTTAATTAATTTATCAAATACTTTAGGTATTGGAGATTCATAATTTGAAAAAATTGATTTTCTTTTTATCGAAACTAAAGGCGAACTACCATTATTTTTAACAATTTGTTCAAGAATATTATCCTTCAATACATATCCTGTAATATTATCCATTTTATCAAAGTATATTGGAATTCTAGAAAATGATAATTTTGGGTTTTTATTATAAAAATCTTCAATTGAGTTTGATTCAGAAGCAATTTTCATTACTGAAAATGGAGTCATTATATTTCTGATTTTTACATCTTTAAACTTAACCATATTTTTGATGATATCAGATTCAGATTCTTCAATCACACCTTCTTCTTCTGCAATTTCAGCCATAGTTGAAAAATCTTCTCTCGAAAACACATTGTTATTTTTTGATTTACTAATAAGTCTAGTGAAAAACTGTAATAGAAACAACACACCAGAATACTTGAAAACAGGAATGATGGTGTTTAGAAAAACTGAGGTGAATCTAACTAATTTGTGCCAATAAGTAGCGCCTAGAGTTTTAGGAATTATTTCTGAAACCAATAAAATTAGAACAGTCATTACACTTGAAACAATTCCAACAACTAAATCCTCAGTAAGTACAATTCCAAAAATATCAAATGAAATATTATTAAATGATGAATAAACTTCTTTAGCTTGGACACCAACTAAAATTGCTCCAACTGTATGTGCAATTGTGTTTAATGTTAAAATAATGATTAAAGGCTCATCAATATTATTTTTCATTCTTTGAAGATTCTCAGCATATTTTTTACCTTCAGAAATCTTAATTTTCAAAAAAGTTGAATTAACACTTAAAAGTACTGCTTCCAAAACAGAGCATAGAAATGATAAGGTTATTGTTAAAGTGGCATATAATATTAGTAGATTCAAAGCGCTAGTGAATTATTTTAATGTAAAGATAACAACTGATTGGTAATTTATTTACTACTAAATAATTGAATTTGGTTTTTCTCAAATGTTTATAATATCATATATTTAAAAAATGATATTAACCAAAGAGGTTGAGTTCAATTATGATAATCAAATATTCTTCAAATTTCAAGATATTGATTTAAAAAGTAATGAAAACTTATTAATTATTGGAAATTCGGGTGTTGGTAAAACTACATTAATGCATCTTCTTGCAGGGCTGCTTAAATCGAACTCAGGATCAATTAAATTGTTTGACCAAGAACTTAGTCAATTATCTTCACACCAACTAGATAGATTTAGAAAAAAAAATATTGGAATTGTATTTCAAAGACCTCATTTTGTCAATTCTCTCACTGTAAAAGAGAACTTACAGCTTGCTCAATATATTGCAAACAAAAAAGACAATAATAGAATTGATAGTATTCTTAAAAACTTAAATATTTTTGACAAGTCAAATAAAAAAACAAACCAGTTAAGTCAAGGTGAAAAACAAAGAGCTTCAATAGCTTTGGCAATTGTAAATTCACCTAAATTGATTTTAGCTGATGAACCTACATCTAGTTTAGATGATGCTAATTGTTCAAAGGTTATTGAGTTACTAAAAAAACAAGCTACAGATTTTGGAGCTCAATTAATAGTTATAACTCATGATAGCAGAGTAAAAAAACATTTTAAAAACTCGATCGAATTGTGAATATATTTAAATTAAGTATTAAAAATATTTTCAACAAACCGTTAAGTTCGTTCATTAGCTTAGCGTTATTAATCCTTGGTATAGGCATTATATCTCTCTTACTTCAGTTAAACACATTAATTAAAGATCAAATGGATAATAATTTGAGAGGAATTGATATGGTAGTTGGTGCTAAAGGAAGTCCTTTACAACTTATTCTTTCATCTGTTTATCATATTGATTCACCAACTGGAAATATTTCTCTAAAAGATGCTGAGAATATAAGCAAAAATAGAATGGTCGGTTCAAGTATTAAAATTCTCTATGGGGACAATCATAAAGGATTTAGAATTGTTGGTGCTGAAAAGAAATTTATTGAGCTATACAAAGGAGTTATTAAAGAGGGAAAAGAATGGAATAGTCCTTATGAAGTTTTGGTTGGTTCAAAAGTATATGAAAAATTAAATATCAATTTGGGAGATAATTTAGTTAGCTCGCACGGCTTGAGAGAAACAGGCCAATCCCATGATGAAGGAACTTTTAAAGTAGTAGGATTATTAGAGCCTTCTAACTCTGTAATTGATCAATTAATTATTACATCTCCAGAAAGTGTTTGGGATATACACGATACTCATAACCACGAAGATGATCATGAACATGAACATGAAGATGATCATGAACATGAAGATGATCATGAAAATCAATACGATGACAGGGAAATAACCGCAATGCTAATAAAGTTCAAAAGCCCAATGAACATTATTCAATTTCCTAGACAAATTAATGAAAACACAAATCTTCAGGCTGCAGTACCATCGTATGAAATTTCAAGATTATTTAAACTTTTTGGATTTGGTATTGAAACTTTAAGCTATTTAGCTTATTTAATTATTCTTGTTTCTGGATTCAGTTTATTTATAAACTTGTTTAATTCAATGAGAGAAAGAAAATATGAAATGGCACTAATTAGAACACTAGGCGCCTCAAGATTTCAGTTGTCTTCAATGATCACTCTAGAAAGTTTAGTTCTTACAATTTCAGGATTTGTATTAGGTATATTATTTAGCAGGTTTGGAGTCATGTTTGTATCTTCGTTGATGGAAGAAAGTATAAATTACAATTTTAGTTCCTTTAAAATTTTAAATGAAGAATATTGGCTATTAGGTTTATCTATTTTAATTGGTATTATATCTTCTTTAATTCCAGCTATACAAGTATATAAAATGAACATTTCAAAAATATTAGCAGATGCGTAAACTGACTTTCATAATTGTGTTTTTTATATCAACTAATCTGTTTTCACAGGTAGAAATTGATTGGCTTAAATTAAGAGATGTTTATTATAAATCTGAATATGCTGAAGACATGTATGGTTATGTTCAAATCCCATATTTTGGAGAAGCAGTTGAACCACTTGATAATAAAGAAGTTAAAATAACTGGATACATGCTTACTCTTTCGCCTGACGAAGGTGTTTTTGTTCTTTCTGAGAACCCTTACGCTGATTGTTTTTTCTGTGGTTTTGGAGGTCCAGAATCAGCAATAGAATTAAGATTAAAACCAGGATATGATGATTATTTAATGGATGAATTAGTTACAGTAACCGGAATTCTAAGATTAAAAAGAGAAGATGTAAGTAGCGGCGTTTATATTATGGATAAAGCTACTGCAATTAAAACAGAAGAATAAATAATGAAAAAGTATATCTTAACATTAATAGTTTTTTTAACTATTAATTTTGGAGGTTTGGCTATCGGACAATTATGGACAGGTGATGGAGTTACATCTGATTGGTATACATCATTAAATCAAGCACCATGGACTCCTCCAGGCTGGGTATTTGGACTTGCTTGGACAACTATAGCTATAACATTCTCTTTGTTAATGACTTCATTTTATTTAAAAAATAGTGCCAAATCATTAAGGTTATTTTTTCCTGCACTTATTTTAAATATTTCATGGAACCCAGTTTTCTTTGGTTTACATTGGGTATGGACTGGAGTTATAGTGTTGGTATTGCTATCATACTTTATCTACTTAATCATTGATTCAAATCGTAAAATGTTTGGCTGGAAATATGCTTGGCTAGGATTACCGTATTTTATATGGTTAATGGTTGCAACATCACTAGATAT